>Ga0255338_1001368_pt1 | contig 46859 bp, 36 predicted proteins | sample MeOH1_35cm_T4_19_FD_203715 | JGI IMG/M metagenome (GOLD analysis project Ga0255338, IMG submission 203715) | Sandy soil microbial communities from University of British Columbia, Vancouver, Canada - MeOH1_35cm_T4_195 | ecosystem: Engineered > Artificial ecosystem > Sand microcosm > Unclassified ...
CGGGTGGCGCGCGCTGCGGCTGGCGGGGGAGGGGCGACGGATCGGCCTGTACGGGTTCGGTGCGGCGGCGCACATCCTCGCGCAGGTCGCCGTCGGGCAGGGGCGGGAGGTCTATGCTTTCACCAAGCCCGGCGATGCCAAGGGCCAGGATTTCGCTCGGTCGCTGGGTTGCGCCTGGGCAGGGTCATCCGAGCAGCTGCCCCCGGTAGCGCTTGATGCGGCGCTGATCTTCGCGCCGGTCGGGGCGCTCGTCCCCGCAGCGCTCAAGGCGCTGTGTAAGGGCGGTCGCGTGGTCTGTGCCGGTATCCACATGAGCGACATCCCGGCCTTCCCCTATGCTGACTTGTGGGAGGAGCGGGTCATCCTGTCGGTGGCGAACCTGACGCGCGAGGATGGCCTCTCCTTTTTCGATGCAGTGGAGAAATCCGGGATCAGGACAGTGACCGAGGTGTTCGCGCTGGAAGACGCGAACGAGGCGTTGCGGCGGCTGCGCGCCGGCGCCCTCGAGGGCGCCGCAGTCCTGGTGCCTAGGTAATAATCCCGATGGAGCGGGCCGTGCAGCACTCCTAGTTTGCCGGCGGACTCGATGGAGGCCCGCATGGCAGACCAAGGCACCGACACACGGCAGCACTCGTTCGATCCGATATTTCCGGCCGATATGATGGTGCAGGCATTGAGGGCGTGGCAGATGCCCTTCGTCCTCGGTGCAGCATGGTGGAGTAATCTGATGCCCGGCTGGTCGGCGCAACCTTTGTCCGGTCATCATGCGGTGCATCATGACCCGCATGCGCAACTGGTGGTGCCCGAGCCGCTTGAGGAGACCGGCGAGAATCTCGTTGCGTGACGCGTCCATCCGATCCTCCCCCCCCCGAAGCAAGGAGTTAGCGCGATGAATGACCTTACCAATATTCCGGTAAACCAGGCCCCTTCATCCAAGCCGCGTCGCGATGTCGCGGCGCCGGGCGAGCCCTTTGGCTGGCTTCGTTCCGAGATCGATCGCCTGTTCGAGGATTTCGGTCGTCCCGCCCGCAGTGCCTTCAATTTCGGCTTGCGTTCGCTCGCGCCGGTTCCAGCCCTGGAGATGGTCGACGACAAGCAAAGCTACCGGCTGACTGCCGAACTCCCCGGGCTGGCGGACAAGGACATCGACATATCGGTGGCTGACGGCGTCCTGACGATTTCCGGCGAGAAGCGGGAGGAAACCGAGCGTAGCGAGCAGGGCTTCATGCTCAGCGAACGCCGCTACGGAAGGTTCGAGCGGCAGGTCACGCTGCCTGCCGATGTGGACCCCGAAGCGATCAAGGCGCAGTTCAAGGATGGGGTGCTGACCCTCACGCTGGCGAAGGATGAGAAGGCAGCAGCCCGAACGCGCAAGATCGCGATCGAGAAGGCCTGAAGCGATGCTGGCGGTGCCCGACACGGTTGGCCCTTCCGCCCCTGTCGGGCAGCCGCCATCATATCTCCGGAGCCCCCTGCGGGCTCCGGGAACCGGCTGAGCCGCAGATGGGACCTCCGGTACGCGCCATTGAGCCCTATGCTGTCGGTGCGGTGCTTCTGGTTGTCTTGTCGATTCTCGTTCTGGGCACGATCGTTTTGACCAGCCCGAATCTATGGGTGATGATCGTCCACTTGTCGCAACCGGACGCTGGCCTTCCCTGAGAAGGCGGGGTCCGGCCCTCGCGTACTTCCCGAAAAGGCGATCGCTTGACCAGCCAGTTCCCGTATCGAAACGTCCGGGTGATCATGTCGCGCCGAATTTCGGCAGCGCGCGTCATGATGACGGCGTTCCTGTTTGCGGCCTGTGCCGTGCCGCTCGAGGCGGGCGCGACGATGCCAGAGACGCAGCCGCTCGCAACCGGCTCCGTGCTCGACGCCGTCGGCCGGCTGAAGGCCGGGGAATATCTGTGGGCGCCCCAGATCGCGCCTTCGGGCCCGATCCTGTTCGTGATCAATATCACGACCCAGCGCGCGGTCCTGTATCGCAACGGCGTCCCGATCGGCATCACGACCGTCTCGACTGCTCGGCGCGGGTATCGCACGCCGACCGGAGTGTTCACTGTCCTTCAGAAGCAGGTCCGCCACTTCTCCAGCATCTACGACAACGCGCCGATGCCCTATATGCAGCGGCTGACCTGGGGCGGCGTGGCGCTTCATGGCGGCCAGTTGCCCGGCTATCCGGCGTCGCATGGCTGCATTCGCCTGCCGCAGGCGTTCGCCAGACTCCTCTATGGCGAGACCCGTCTCGGCATGACGGTGATGATCGTGCGGGAGGATATGCTGCCCGCCTTCGCGCCGACGATCGACCCTTTGCAAACCGGCATCGCCACCGATCCGGCCACCGGCTATTCTTGGCAGCCCGAGCAATCGCCCGAAGGTCCGATGACCGCGATCCTGAGCGCGGCGGACAAGCGGGTGGTGGTAATCCGCAACGGGCGACTGATCGGATCGGCGCCGGCCGCATTCGATGTGCCGATCACCGGACCGTCATTATATACCCTGCAATCGATCGATGCGGCGGGTCGTCACTGGGTTCGCACGAGTCTGCCGGGGCAAGGCGATGTCGCGCCGCCTTCGGTGGAATTGCAGCAGATCCATTTGCCCGAGGCATTCCGGCAACTGGTGCTTTCCGCGCTTGAGCCGGGCTCGACCGTCCTGCTGACGCCCGACTCGATCGAACTGCGCGAGACGACCAGATCCCGGAAGTTGATCGAGAGCAAATAGCATCTCTACCGGGCGTCAGGCAGCATTGCCTATTGCTTCCTCGATCGAGTGGAGCACGCGTTCGCGGGCTTCGTCCGACGGCAACGCCATCAACCGCCCTTCCAGCGACGACGAGAGGGCCGCGTAGCGATTGCGCCAGTCCTGCGCCGCAACCAGCGCTTCGGCACGCAACCTCGGCTTCCCGGTCCGGCGGGCCGCCATCCGCGCTTCGAGCGTGAAGCGCTCACCCAGCGCGGGAATAATGGCTGGTGCAATGTCCTCGCAACGCCGGGCGTCCGCGGCGAGGCGATCGAGCGCGGCCTTCTCGCCATGGTCCAGGAACAGGCTGCCCCGCACGGGTGCGCAACCGGCGATCCAGCGAAGCAGGGCTGCGTGATCCGCATGGGCGGAATAGGCGTCGAACGTCTCGATATGGGCGAGCACGTTGAAATCATTTCCCGAAATGCGCACCGACTTGGCGCCGGCGCGCAGCACCGACCCGAGGGTGCCATGCGCCTGATACCCCACGAACAGGATCGTCGAGTCCGGTCGGGAGAGATTGCGGATCAGGTGATGCCGGATGCGGCCGCCATTGCACATGCCGGATCCGGCGAGGATGATCGCGCCGGAAATGCGGTTGAGCGATTTGGACTGGGTCGCGCTTTGAGTGAAATGGACGTTGGCGTCTTCGAATGGCGATGGCGTGCCGTCTACCTCGACCCCACCGTAATTGCGGTAGGTCCGGGTAATCCGCTCGGCGAGCGGGGAATCGACATAGACGGGATAGGGAGGCAGCTGGCCGCTCGCGAACAGCGTTACGAGGTCGGCCAGAACCACCTGGGTCCGTTCGAGCGCGAAAGCAGGGACGAGCAGGTTGCCGCCCCGGCTCATTGCATTGCTGACGATCGTCGCGAGTGCCGCGCGACGTTCTTCGGGAGACAGCAGCAGCCGGTCACGATCGCCATAGGTGGATTCGCAGACGATATGGTCGAACGCGCCGGCCTCCGGGCGATGGTCGGTGTCGGCGGCACCGGAGCCGATATCGCCGGAAAAGAGCAGCTGCTGGCCGTCGATGCGGAGTTCGAGCGACGCGGATCCCAGAATATGATGGGCGTCGCGGAACCGGATCTCGACGCCGGGCGCCGGCTCGGCCCACACGTCATAGTCGAGCGGACGCGCCCGCTTGACGGTCCGTTTCACGTCGTTGGCATCGTAGAGGCGCTGGAACGGCGGGAGCCCGGCTCGGTCGGGCCGCTTGTTGCGGCGATGGACATCGGCTTCCTGCAGCTTCGCGGCGTCCTGCAGCAGCGGGTCGATCAGCTTGGCCGTCGCCGGCGTGCACCAGATCGCGGCGGACGAGCCGGCACGTGTCAGCACCGGCAGCCGGCCGGAATGATCGAGATGGGCATGTGTCAGCACGACTGCGTCGAGTGTGGTGGGGTCGAAGGGCAGGGGTTCATGGTTGAGCGCTTCGAGCGACCGCGACCCCTGGAACATGCCGCAATCGATGAGGATATGACGGCCGTTCGCCTTCAACTCCATGCAGGATCCGGTAACGGTGCCGGCGGCGCCGTGGAAGATGAGATCGATCGCCACGATCAGTGCTCCGCCCGGAAGGAAGCGTCGCTGGCCAAGAGTAATATTGAATGCACGCACTGTCTCCTTGGCGGGCCATCAAGACCAGGCGGGCGATTGGCGCATTGCGTGATTGTACGTATCGGTCGATCGGGAGTCGCCGAGGAGCGGGAAAGGGAGAGCGATGTGTCTTCTTGCCGCCGGGCGCATCGGTATGGTCGGAACGCTCCCGGTGTCCGTACGGCCGGCCGGGTCAGTGCAAACGGGCCTCGAACCTATCTCGTCCTCGCGGATCGCGTTCAGTCAGGCGACGACATGTCGCGTTCAAGCAGGGTTTTCAGGATATTTTCTGATCTCCGCTGGCCATAGCCATGGCCATAGGCGCTTGACGTAATGGCGACGACAAGATGGCGGGCGGGGACGATATAGATCTTGTTCCCGCCATTTCCCGAGGCAAAGGAAACCGCGACCGGCCGGCCTGCAATTCGCTCGGTCTTCGCGTACCAGAAATAGCCATAGCCGTCGGCGAACGGATCGCTGTCGGCGATCCCGACCTTGGGGGTAAGCGCCTGTCGCAGCCAGGCGGCGCTTACGATCCGCCGGCCGTGATGGAGCCCGCCGTTGCGGACCATCTCGCCGATCGTCGCCAGGTTGCGTGTCGTCAGTGACAGGTTGCCCTGGCCCTTGGTGTAGCCGGCGGCGTCGGAAGTCCATTGCCACCGGCTGATGTCGAGCGGGGCGAACAGGGAGGCGCGCGCGAAATCCGCGAGTGGCATCCCGGTCGCCTTCGCCACCACCACGCCGGCCGTATATGCCGTGACCGAATTGTACCGATAGCGCGTGCCGGGGGGATCCGCGCGCGGCAAGGAGCGTACGAAGGCGAGCGGGTCGGTCGCTTCGTCCATCTTGTCTTCGTTGCCGGGCGAGGCGGGATCTTCGTCGAACGCGGCGAGCCCGGAACGCATGGTAAGAACATCGCGCAACCGCACAGTGCCGATCGCGCTGTCGCGCGCCTCGGGCCAGTAGCGCGCCACCGGATCGTCGACGCCGCGAATTTTGCCCCGGTCGATCGCAATGCCGACGAGCAGCGCCGTGACGCTCTTTCCCGCCGATCGGATATCGTGGAGCGTGTCCGCGGTTTCGCCATCGTAATAGCGCTCGGCCACGATCCGCCCGCCGCGCATCACCACGACACCGCGAAGATCCGAATGCTCATCATGATCGAAGCGCGCGAGCGTGGTCTCGAGGTCGCGATCCGTCCGCGCCGCAGCGGGGGCTGCGAGGCAGAGCAGGGGCAGCAGGGTGACGAAACGCTTCATCGCGCGGGCCGATCGCCGGTGGTGGCCAGATAGCCGGACTTCGCGATATAGTCTCTTACCGCCGCCTCGTCGCCATAAGGCAGCCGGAGCATTTCCCGGATAGCTGCCCGCTTGTCGGCGGTACGTTCGTAAAAGCCTCGGGCGATCTCATAGCCGACGAAATAGCCCATGTCGGATACGCCAAAGGCGTTGCGATCGCTGTTGTAGAGCCAGTCGTCCCACTCGGTCTTCGCCATGTCGGCGCGAAATCGCTCCCGCACCGCGTCACGATGGGCGGGGCCATAGACATAGAGTTGCAGCGGCGGCCGCTGACCCGTCACGCGTTCGGCGACGAACTCTGCCACGCCCTCATACGCCACGCGCGCAGCGAGGCTGTCGCCCGAATCCTGCTGCTGGGTGTGGACATATTCATGGATGTTGTTCTGCCCGTTGTTGGCGAAGGGACGGGTCGCGAAGTAGGTGCCGAGGCGCGTACGCATCGGCTCGGGCAATTCCGACACGTCGACGCTCTCGTCGGCCAGCGCGATCTCGGCGCCGATCAGCACCATCGTCCCCTGGGTCGTGCCGCCCGTACGCAAGGCTCCGATCGCGTAGGTGATGCTGGCCGGCTTCAATTCGGGATAGAGTTGCCGAAAGGTGGCAAGGTCCGTCGCCAGCGGCGTGGCAGCCTCCTTGGCGCGTATGGTCAGCGGGCGGATCGAGGCCCAGAATTTGGGGTAGCTCTCGATCGCATCGACATATTGGGCCAGCGTATAGCGCCGCGCCGCGATCAGCGCCTGCAGGCCAGGTGTCGCCTGATCGAGATACAGGCGCTGGAACGACGCGAGCTTGGTCGGGCGATCGGTTGCCGATCGCACGGCGTCATAGGCGATCCAGAACCGATCGATATCGCGTGTTTCGATCACCGGGCCTGCGATCGACGCCTTCGGCGTGGCACCCGACGGCGCAGCCGGAGCAGCGATCGCGCAAGAGGCCAGCGGAATCGCCATCCACGCGCTGAGTTGCATCGTCATTCCTCCGTCTAGCCGCCACGCCGGCGAGAAAATAGATGGCCAGGATTGCGTGAGGATTGCAGAGTCATCCAGCACCCACTGCGACACGCTCGTGTTGTTGAGATGACGACGGCCTCGTCCGTGACGAACTGATTGGCGCGCGGGCGGTGCTGCCGGTCTCCCAGGCGAAGTCTGCGGCTCGCCGCCGCTATGCGATATCTTCGCCCGCCCGCGCACCCAGCATAGCCGTGGTCTGCGTCTCCGCCGTGGTGGGTTGCCGGATCGATGCGGCCGACCCGAAGCCCTTGTCGTCGACGCGATGCATCCAGCCCGACAGATCCCGCGCGTTGCCGAAAAGCGCGCCGGTCGGCTAGGAAGGCTGCCGTTGGAAAGGCAGACGCTCGAGCGGATCCACACTGCGATAGGTTGGCACCGCCCGGGAACGAGCGCGATTCTCTAAGACCCGCTACAAGGCCTTCAGGAGGGCATTGACCGAGGCCACGGCCGAGCCGTCGCCGGTCAGCGCCACTGCCACGAACGCATGATCGGCGGGCGAATACACCACCAAGGCGCTGGCGCCCGGGGTGCCACCTGCGTGGCCGATCCACCGGAGCTGCTTATTGCCATCGGGCACGTCGAACAGCATCGCGCCGAGGCCGTAGAAAGTGCCCTGATCGAACATCGGATAGAGTGTCGCGGTCATCGCCGTCACCAGCGACGGCTCGATCAGATGGCCACCCAGCAGCGCGGCCCAGAAGCGGACCATGTCGCCCGCGCTGCCCACGATCGGGCCGGCAGCGCCCGCCCAGCTCGGATCGATCGGCTTCTCCTGTTTCGAGACGAGCGGCACCACCCCCTTCGAGCCGCCGCCTGGCGGCAGTGCGCGGAGCGTCTTCAGTCCCAATGGCGCGATGATCCGCACCGTGATCGCTTCGTCGATCGGTCGATGGTCGACGATCCGCACGATCTCGCCCAGCAGGTCGTAGCCGGTATTGGAATAGTGCCAGTTTGCTCCCGGGCAGAACATCGCGCCATGCCGTCGCGCGATCGCCAGCGTTTCGGCGGGGCCGCGATAGCGCGGGTCGGCATGGGCCTTCACATCCTCGTTCGCACTGAAAAGGCCGGCTGTATGGGCCAGAAGGTCGCGCACCGTGACGACATCGCCATTGGGGACATCCTTGAGCCAGCGCGACACCGGATCGTCGAGCGAGAGTTTGCCCTCCTGCACGAGTTGCAGGACGACCACCGCGGTGAAGGTCTTGCCGGCGCTCGCCCAGAACAGAGGCTGTTCAGCGGTATCGCCGCCGGTCCACAGCCCCTTGCCCTCGATTCCGACCGCCGCCGTCACGGCGGGCGCCGCGGTCCTGCCTTTGATCATGGCAAGCGCTGTGTCGAGGCGAGTGGTCACCCCTGGATCCAGCGCGGCTTCGGGCACCGCCGCCGGGGGCGGCACGACCATGGCGGCGTGCGGGGGGCGACCGGCATAACGCCCGCGTGCCGCACAGCGCACGGGCTTGTAGTCGGCAGCGCCGGCGGTCGTCGCCAGCAGCGAAAGCATCAAGACGGCAGTGCGGTGCATCGCGGTCAGTCCCGTTCCAATCCCGGCCGTCCGAATCGCCGATCGCGGTCGGATCATGCTCCGGCCTGGATGATGTAGCCGATCGTCAGGAAGGCACCATTCCAGATCGATGTCCCCATCAGGATGGCCAGCACGAATCGGCCGGGCGCCATCCGGAATATGCCCGCGGGCAGCGGCAGATAGGCGCGTGCGGTGGGAATGGTCTGGCCGAGCAGTGTCACCTGGAAGTGATGGCGTCGATAGCCCTCGACGAGATGGTCATAACGGGCACGGCTCAGCAATATATATTGGCCGTATCGCGCGACGAACGCCGCGCATCGCCCTTCGCCCAGCGCCCTTCCCAGCCCGTACAGGCACAGGCAGCCCAGGCTGGACCCGAGCGTTGTCGCGGCCAGCATCAGCGCGAGATCCCCCGGTCCGGCCACCGTCTTCATGCCGAGAAGGATGAGCAGCGCGGAGGATGGCACCATCGGCAGGAATTTCTCCGCCAGGGCCAGGAGGCCTGCGCCCAGCACGGCATGCCCGGCGATCAGCGCGGCGATGTGCCCGACGGTCATGACGCGCGCGTTCCGGCCCGCAGCGGTGCACGGCGCGAGATGCGATAGACGGTCGCGGGGGGAATGTTGCGCACCGTGCGGCCGAGGACGACTGCCTTGAGCCCGAGCCGGTCGAGGATCGGGCGCGGGATCGGACAGCGGCGGCCATAGGTGAACTGATACAGCGCACCGCCCGCGTCGAGCTGGCCGAAGGCGGTTGCCACGATCGCGAAGACCCTGCGGAGCGGCATGCTGAGCAGGGGCAGGCCGCTGATCACCGCGCAGACCGGCCCCACGTCCAGGAGATCGCTCGCCGCCAGTCGGGCCGCGTCGCGCTGGAGCAGCCGAGCGCCCGGGAAGGACCGTCGCAGCAGCGGCGCGAAATGGTCGTTCGCCTCAATCAGCGTCAGGTCCTGTTCGCGGACGCCGCGATCGAGCAGCGCGCGGGTGAACACGCCCGTCCCGGGACCAAGCTCGATCACCCCGCCCCGCAAGGGCGCGACCTCGCTGGTGATCAGTCGCGCCAGCGCTGCACCCGACGGGAGCAAGGCGCCAATCTGGCGCGGCCTGGCCAGGCCCGCGTGGATGAAGCTCATTGCATCCGCGATACCCTGCAAGGCTCCGGAAACCATCGCTGTCTGTCTCATCGCACTCCCTCAGGCCGCCATATGCCGGCCATGGCTGCGACGTTATGCGCGCTGGATTGCGCCAGCCTTGCGTGATCCCGCGCCGTCAACCGGCAGGTCGATCCGCATGCACAGGCCGCCGCCCGGGCCGTCGAGTGCCACGATCCGGCCACCGTGGAGAGCGACGACTTCGCCGACCAGGTGCAGCCCCAGCCCGGCGCCGGTCGCGCCGGTACCGAGACGGTGGAAGGGCTCGAAGACATGCGCCTTGTCCTGTTCGGCGATGCCCGGACCTTCGTCATGGACTTCGATCCGTCCTTCCGTCGCGACCCGCAGCAGGATCGCGCCGCGCCGGCCGCCATGCTGGATGGCATTTTGCACGAGGTTGATCAGCGCGCGCTCGAGCGATGCGCGGTCGGCCATCACCACCGCGCGGTCGACCATATACTCAACGGCCAGGGTATAGCCCGCATCGATCGCCATCGGCGCGAGGTCGGCCGCCACATCGCGCGCCAGCGTGACGAGGTCGACCGGCGCCATCGTTTCGCGCCAGTGGCGGCGCAGCCGCTCGAGATCGAGCAACTGCTCTGCCAGCGTCGCGAGCCGACCGGCGTCCTCGATCAGCCTGGCGCGCTCCGGCCCGGGCGGCAGCAGGCCGAGGCGCGTGGTGAGGATGGCGATCGGCGTCCGCAGTTCGTGCGCCGCGTCCGCCAGGAAGCGTCGATGGCGTTCATGGCCCGCGTCGAGCCGGCCCAATGTCGTGTTGACGGCGTCGACGAGCGGCCGGACCTCCTGCGGGACAGTGGCGACGGGCAACCGCACCCCGCGCTGGTCGATGTCGATTCGCCCGGCCTCGTCGATCACCGCGTCCAGCCCGGCCAACGCCCGGCGGATGACGATGGGCGTCGCGAGCCAGGTTGCGAGCAGCATGATGGCCAGGACCGGCAGGAGGAAGACGAGCGTGGCGAACAGCCCTGCACCAAGCGCGCGATACCATGGCGCGTTCGCCCCGGGGCCGGTGATGATCTGGAGCGTTCCGGCCGCCGTGTGGACCCATTGCATGCGCGCGCCTGGCCGGGGCCGATCATCGATATTCCACCCCAGCCTCGCCTGCCCGACATCGTCCAGCGCTGCGCCGATTCCGGCGAATTCCGGCGGAACGGAGCCTTCGGACAAGCGGTGCCCGGCCCGGTCCCGCACGCTGAACCAGAGTCCGGGCACCGCTGCCCGCAACTCCGTGAGCGCCGCTGTCGGTCGCAGGGCCAGATCGCCGGTGGCAGTCCGGGTCGAGGCATCGCGAACCGCGGCAACGACATCGTCGCCGGGTTCGATCGGATTGAACGCGCCCTGCACGATCAGGATGGCGACCAGCGTCGTCACGACGATCGAGAGGATGGCTGCCTGGAGCATCGCCAGCCGCCAGCGGAACTGGCGCCGCAGCGACGGCGCGGGGCGACGGCCGGTCACGATAGCTTCAGCAGATAGCCGACTCCGCGGATGCCGTGGATTTCGACACCGGCGGCGCCCTCGGCGAGCTTTCTGCGAAGCCGCGACACATGTGCGTCAAGCGAGTTGGACTGGATCTCGTCCTCGAAACCATAGACCGCATCTTCGATGAAGGCCCGCTGCACCGTTCGCCCGAGCCTTCGCACCAGCACCTCCAGCAACAGCAGTTCGCGGCGGGGCAGGTTCAGCGGCGTGTCGCCGATCATTGCCACGCGCTCGCCCATGTCGAAAACGAGTCGTCCCGCGCGGATTGTCGAAGGAGAAAGCGCGGACGGGCGCCGCTGCACCGCGCGCAGCCGCGCGAGCAATTCCTCGGTGGAGACGGGCTTGGCCATATAGTCGTCGGCACCCGCATCAAGCCCGTCGATCCTGTCGGCGACGTCGCCCCGCGCCGTCAGAATGATGACGGGCGTATCCCGGCTCGTTCCCCGCAAATCCGCCAGGAATCCCAGGCCATCTCCGTCGGGCAGGCCGCGGTCGAGCAGGACGGCGTCATAAGAGGCGACTGCGATGGACGCGGCGGCGACATCGATCGTTGGCGCATGGTCGACGATGATGTCGGCGGCGCTCAGCGCGCAGCCGAGTGCCGTCGCCATCTCCGGATCGTCCTCCACCAAAAGGATGCGCATGCTGTACCTCGGGGGCTGGGTGTTCGATAGTAGCCGCTGGCGATTGCCTGAACATTGCGAACTTCTGTTTGGCCTGGCGTTATGCATGCCGGCTGCGGTACGGCCCGACGCGCCCTGCATCCAGCAGCGACGCAAGGCAGCTTGCGGAGAAATCCGTGGTCTGGCTGCGCACGCCGTCCAGCCGCTCCGCGCTGTCGGACAATGTGCGTGCCCTGGACCGAGCCGCGCAGCGCGTTGATGACCGAACTGTCGGAGGCGGAATTACACCATCGACAGCCGCACTGCGATCCACGGTTTCCCCGGCAGTTTTATGCTTGGCCGGGCGGGGTCGTGAAAATCATAGGCGTCACGCGGTGACATCGTGAAAATGCCGTCGACGGGGGTGATCGTCATGTTCCAGGTGTCGATGATGTCGGCGCGGTACGTGGTATGCGGATCATTGTGCCGCCCGGGCAGGAGCAGCGGCCATTCGTTCGGCTGCGCCGCGCCGAAGTAACGCAGATAATATTCGAATTCCTTGCCGGCCAGATGATAGCCCCACCAGGTCTGGATCGGCTCGATCCCGGGCCTTGGCCCCGATTCCAGGATCGTGCGCAGAAAGGCGAGGCGAGGGGCGCTGGTGCCGACCAGCGTTCCGCCCTGTCCCAGCCAGGAATAATCGGCATTGTGGTCGGGATTGAAGGTTTCGCTATGGCCGACATAGGCGCCGCCGATCGTGCCCCACCAGAAGCGCTCGACCAGTTCTTCGCCCCTGAGGCGGCCCCAGCGTTTGTCCGAATTGCCCTCGTAGAGCACTTCGTCGAAGATGACGAGTTTGAGCGCGAAGCTACGGTGTAGCTGCGCCGGGACATCATCCAGCACCGCGCTGCCGTTCTGGACGCTGGCATGGGTGATCCAGGGCTTACGGTGGTCGTAGTACAGAGTGATCTGGTGGATCGACCGTAGCCGATCATGTGCGTCAGCGGCTTGCAGCACCTGGAACAGGTGATCCCAGTCCTCCATCGTCTTGCTGCGGATCGCGTCATATTCATTCCCCATCGACCACCAGACGTTGCGGAATGCTCCGAAGCGAGCGGCGACATGGCGGAGGTACCGCTCGTCGTCGGCGCGCGACATGTCCGAGTAGCCGCGCTTGGCATCATAGGGATGGTAGAGGATGATATCGGCCTCGATCCCGAGCTCGCCGAGCCGTTGGATGCGATCTTCGAAGCGCCGGAAATAGGCCGGGTCGATCCGCGCCGGGTCCCACTCCTTCAAGCCCGGGCCAGTCTTCACGAAGGGATTGGTCGCTACCGATTCGACATTCGGAAACACGCACATCCGCATCTTGTTGAACGGCGCGGCGCGCAGCGTCTTCAGCGTACGGGCGCACTGCGCATCGGATTGCAGTGCCCAGGAATAGCAGGTCGTGCCGATCTGGCGAAATGGCGTGCCGTCGGCATAGGCAAAGTGATACCCGTCCGTTGTGACACGCACCGGGCCGTGGTTCCCCTGGGTCGCCGCCACGCATCGGACTGCGCCGGATCTGGCGTCGAGGGCACGGGCGTTGCTGGTGCTTCGCCAGGTCCAGCGGCCGATGTCCGGCGGGCTGAAGCGGATGCGATAGAACCCGTCGCCGTCATAGAAGCCGGGGATGGTAAGACGCTTGGCGCCACATTCGAAGGTCGCGGCGAAGTGTACGTCGTCGAACGGATTCCCGTGTGAAGGGCCTTCGAGCGCGATCTCGTAAAGTCCCCAGCGCTCGACTCGCTCCGCCAGCGGTGCGGCGACCGACGGCACGGCAATCGTCGTTCCGGCGGCAATCGCCCCCTGCAATATGGTGCGGCGTGAAACAGTCATGACCCTCTCCCGATCTCTTTTGTCCGCCGGGCGTCGCCCGGCCGCACGGCGTCGCTTGCTCTGTCGAGCATAGCCGATTAGGCTACTAATAGTACTATGATATACATGCTCGGCCAAGCGCTACCCAGCGGTACGAGCGATCAAGAGGGCTGGAGAGAGCTATGACGACGAGTGCCACCTCGCCTGCGAGTTCGCGCGAGGACTGGAAGAACACCATCCTCGCCGGATTGGCCAATTACATCGATGCGGGCTCGATCGTTGCCGGCGGCGCCGCGCTGGCATTGTGGACCGAAGCCTATCGGATGAGCCACAGCTTGGTCGGTCTCATCGGTGCGCTCGGCCCCAATGCCATCTCCGCCGGGATCGGCGCGCTGATCGGCGGACGGCTGTGCGACCTGTTCGGGCGCAAGAAGATCTACCAGTTCGATATGCTGTTCTACGCCTTTGGCATGCTTTGGCTGGTCTTCGCGGTGAATGCCTGGATGGTCGTGCTCGGCTTCTTCCTCGTCGGCCTCGCGGTCGGGGCCGACATTCCCGCTTCATGGTCGCTCATTGCCGAAATCGCGCCCAAGGGCGAGCGTGGCAAGCATAGCGGTGTCGCGCAGGTTCTTTGGTATCTCGGGCCCGTCGTCGTGCTGCTGATGTTCCTGGTGCTTGCGCCGCTTGGGCTGCTGGGCGCACGAATCGTGTTCGCGCACCTTGCGGTCCTCGCCGTGGCGCTGACCTTCCTGCGCTCGAGCATGCATGAATCGCCCTACTGGCTCGATGCGCAGGCCGCGAAGCGGAGCGGCCTCGTCGGTGCCGAACCCGCGAAGGGGCGTTTCCGCGATCTGTTCACACGTCAGCATATCAAGTCGATGGCGTTTCTCACCGGCATGTACGTGTTCTGGAATCTGTGGGCCGGTACGAACGGCTTCTTCCTGCCGTATATCCTGCGCACAGTCGGCAATCAGAGTCAGGCTGCATCGGTCGCGTTGCTTACGTTCAGCTTCTTGACGGGCATGCTGTCGATCGCCTTCGTCTTCATGCGGATTTCCGACAAGGTGAATCAGCGGATGCTGTTCCTGGCGTCCGCCGTGATCCAGGTGATCGGCATGTCGCTGTTCGCGATCTTTCCGCTCACGCTGCCCGTCGCGCTGATCCACATCTTCCTGATGGCCTTTGGCGGCGGCTTCGGCGCGCAATCCTTCTTCCAGCTGTGGAGTTCGGAGATGTTCCCGACGCTGCTCCGCAGTACGGCGCAAGGCGTGATGTTCGCCATGGTGCGGATCAGCCTCGGGTTCTGGTCGTTCTTCGTGCCGATCCTGACGGCCAGCGGATTCCATACGCTCGCCTGGATTTTGACTGGCTTCCTGGTCATCAGCGGCGTGATCGGCTTCCTTGGTGCCCCGCGCAACGAAGGCAAGTCGCTCGAGGAACTGGACGCGGAGCGGCAGGCGGCGGCCTGACCAGCCGCGGCATCCGCGCCGTCTGCCTGCAGACGCAGGCGATCGCGCGCGTCGCGAATGGGTTGCTGTGGCGTTGCAGGCCTGAGGGCCGATCATGGCGTCGTTGCGTCCGGCCCGCCGCCGCATCGGATCGAACCTGACGTCGAGTGCACGGAGATCATCCGTGCACGGGATTGTCTCGCCCGCCTTCGGGCCGCTGTCACCACGGATGGGCCCATGGGCGGGCGAACACCATCTGTCGCGTACCTCTGTCGCTTGCGGTAGTGGCTTTTGCCTCTAGCGGGGATCAGCCCCGGATAGCCCGGCGGCGCGTCGACTCCACCCCGCGCGCTTTCGCCAACTGTGCCACTGCATGTCGTTGGGCTACCGCACGCCTTCGCAAGTAGCACAAAAAAATGGGCGACGCATTGCGCCGCCCTAGGCCCCCGGGGGGTGGGGAACTGTCGAGACTAGAGCTTCAGACGGAAGCCCGAGTAGAAGCGGCGACCGATCGGATCGTAGGTGGCCGCAGCCGTTTCGGTGCCTGTCACGCTGCCGGTCAGGCCGGTGATGACGGGTGGCGGCTGCGTGTCGAACAGATTGTTCACGCCGACATAGAATTCGAACTTCGTCGCGACCTTCCACCGAACCTGCAGGTCGGTGTAGAATTTCGCGCCGATCCGGAAGAGGTTCTTGTCCGGCAAAGACCCGTCCGCGAGCACGAACAGCTTGCGATATTGGTCATCAAGATACGATGCGCCGATGTACTGGCCATTCATGGTAAAGCCGAAATTGCCCACATCGCCGGTCAACGAGACCTGGAAGCGATCCTTCGGGTTGTTGATCTCGCCATCCGAGCGGTCGGCTGCCGCCCCGTCCAGTGGAATGCTGTATTGCTTGATCAGGTGCGTATAGGCCACGGAGAGGCTCGCGCTGCCGTCGGCGATGCCCCAATCGGCCAGATTTTGCCGATAGGTAAAGGTGGTGTCGATACCTTCGGTGAACGCGCCGCCACTGTTGATCAACTGCGAGTTCACCTGCTGGATCGAACCCGCGCTGTACGGCCCGGAGCCGACCGTGCGGCGAGAAATCAGCGAACAGAAATTCGGATCGTTGTTCTGATAGCATTGCTGAAGAATGAAATCGCGGCTGGTGGTTGCGATCGCGTTGTCGAGCTTGATGTTATAGTAATCGACCGTAACCGTGAGGTTGCGCAACGCGTGGATCGAAGCGGGATTGATCACCGCGCCCAGCGTGTAGGTACGCGCGGTTTCCTGCTTGATGTTCGGATTGCTGAGATTCAATCCGCCAACGCCCTGCACGTCCGACTGGCTAAGGGTGAACACGCCCCCGTTCGCCGCCATATTGGCGACCACGCCCGGATTTGCGCGGCAGATCGTGGCGGTCGTTCCGGTCGTCGTGGCCGTTATGCCGGAGCACGGATCGTTAACTGAGGAAACGGTAGCGGACGGCGCCGCGAACAACTCGCCGATGTTCGGTGCGCGTACCGCTTTTGCGTAGACGGCGCGCAGGCGAATGTCGCGAACCGGCGACCACTCGATGCCGCCGTTATAGGCGGCGAAGGTCCCGACGGTCGAATAATCCGAGACGCGCCCGGCGCCACGAAGGGTCAGTTGCTGGATGCCCGGCGTGTCATGGAGGATCGGGACGACGATTTCGCCGTAAGCCTCCTTCACGTCGAAGCTGCCTGACGTATTGGTCTGCTGGATGTAGGAGTTGCGCGCGACCTGCGACAGCGGGTCGAAAGTCTCCCTGCTGCTTTCCTTGCGATACTCGACACCGATCGCGACCTGAACGTCACCAGCCGGGAGATGGTAAAGCGTGCCGGACAGGTTTGCGCCGGCTATTTCAAGCGTCTGAACCGCGTCATGGGTCGACGTTGCTGCCAGATAGGAGAGCGCCGCCGGTGATGCCTTGCCGGCGCCATAAACATTATAGGGGACGCAGCCTTCCGCGCGCGCTTCCGCGCTGGCGCAAATTGCCTCGGTCGTGTTGCCGTTGCCGTTGACGTCATAGATGTCGGGCACGACGTTCAGTGCCTGGATCACCCGGTCCTGGTTGATCAGTCCGCTGAAGGTGCTCGATGCGCGCGTCTGGCCCCAGTTATACGTCGCTTCCCAGCTCCAGTTGGAGCCGATCTTGCCTTCCACGCCAATCACGGCGCGCAACTGCGTACGATCGAAAGTGCCGATGCGTGGGCCGAAATCCAGCAGGCGTCGGGAAACGGCGATATCACGGAAGCCATCGCCGTTGGTGTCGGTCGCGACGTTGTAGAGCCCGGCCGGCACCAGCGGGTTGATCACCAACTGCGATTGCGCCGGATTGTTCGGATTGGTGAAAACCTGCTCGATATTGTAGCGGCCATTGCCTTGGCGGAAGATGCCGAGCGAGCCGGTCGGTACCAGCGGCGAGGGCTCGAGCGCCGAAGTTGATTTGGTGTTGCCGTAATTTCCCTCGACGAACACGTTGATGTTGCTGCCCACTTCATAATTGGCCCGCGCCGCGAATAACCGCCGCTCGATCGGAACCGCGATTGCGTCATAGGGCGTGCGATCGAAACCATCGGTTGCCCCCACGAAGGGGCGGACGGTGCCGTTTGCATCAATGATGAAGTTGCCCGTGCCGGCGTTGAAGGTGCTGGCCGGCACCACCGACGACAAATTGGGCTTCGCCTTGAACAGGTTCTGTGCGGCGATCAGGTTTGCATCCGTCGCGCTGTTGCTGCGCTGCTGGGCACCGATGCTCGTTTGATCGGTCGAGCTGCGCGCGCGGTCGACCGACCGGACCCCGCCTTCCTTCGAATAGCCGGCATAGACCATGACGTTGCCGCGGCCATCGTCGAAATTATGGCCGATCGTCAGGTTGGCCGAATATTGACTGTCGTCACCCTTCTCGGAGATGCCGCTCTGGCCGTTCAGCTCCAGGCCTTCGAACTTCTTCTTGTAGATGAAGTTGACGACCCCGGCGACCGCGTCCGAACCATACACGGCGGACGCGCCACCGGTGAGCACATCGATGCGCTCGACGAACGGGCTGGGGATCATCGACAGATCCACCTGCGCCGTGCCGGGCACGCCGGCAACCACGCGACGGCCGTCGATCAGCACCAGCGTACGATTGGCGCCGAGATTGCGCAGGTTGACCGTCGAGAGGCCGGCATAGAGCGCATTATAGTTGGAGGAGGTACGCGACTGGCCCGGCGCACCGAAGGTGGGATTGGTCTGCAGGATTTCCTGGACGTTCGTCTTGCCGGTCCGCGCGATGTCCTGCGCGGTGACCGCCTGCAAGGGCGATGGCGACGTAGCGACCGGGCTCTTGATGCGGCTGCCGGTGACGATGATTTCGCTGGCCTGGCTGTCGGCCTGCTGGTCGGCAACGGGCGCTGCAGATGGCGCCGGCGTCACTTGTGCAGATGCCACGCTCGCGCCCAGCAACGTGAAAGCGCTGGCGCCAGTCAGCAACAGGGTCTTCAGAGCCTGCTGCGCGGGCATAACCCTCTTCTCAGTCCTATTCATGATACTCTCCCTCTCCGTTGTTTGAATTTGGACAGGACCTGCTCCTAGCGGAGCGGGCCATTCCGAGGGGTCGTCCGCCCCTCTTGATCGTCAATTTGCTGCCCGCGCTGTTCGAGGATCGACGTCTCGATCGGGGGCAGGGTGCGCGCGACCGCGGTGGCCCATCGTTGTCGGATCGTGCGACGTTGCGGCTCGGTCAAAAGCGGCTCGAACCGGTCTACCGATGCCGACGTCGCATTCGGATATGTCAAGTCCAGCGCCTCGGCGGCCAGCCGGGCGACGCCGAGCGCGCTTGCCTCGGTAATGCCCGGACGAACGATCCTGCGGTCGAGCAGGTCGGCGAGCATCTGTGCAAGCAGTCCGTTGCGCGCCGCGCCGCCATCGATCGACAACTCGGTGAATGCGCTGCCCAAGTCCGCCTCGATCGCATCGAGCACGTCGCCGATCTGCAATGCGATTGCCTCGAGCGTCGCTCGTGCGATGTGCGCCCGGGAGGTGCCGAGTGAGATCCCGGAAATCGTGCCTCGCGCATCGCTGCGCCAATGCGGCGCGCCCAGCCCCGCAAGGGCCGGGACGAAGACGACGCCGGCGCTGTCCTCCACGCTCGCAGCCAGCTGCGTAAGGGCCCCTTCGTCGGCCAGGCCAAGTAACTCGGTCGCAAAGGCGGCGGCTTGGCCCGACACCGAGATGTTGCCTTCGATCGCATGCTGGACGCCATCGGCCCTGCTCCATGCGATGGTGCTCGACAGGCCGTGCGCGGATCGGACCCGGGCGTCGGTCGCGGCCATCAGCGAACTGCCGGTTCCCATCGTCGCCTTGACGCGGCTCGCGCTCACGGCGCTGTGCTCGAACAGCGCCGCGTGGCTGTCGCCGAGCACGGCGTGAATCGGGGTGCCTGGCGGCAGGGCGGTCACTCCTTGCGCGACCGCGCCGAAGCGGCTGTCGGACGGCCGGATTTCGGGCAGGATGCCAAGCGGCACGTCGAATAGCCGGGCAAGCTCCGGGTCCCAGTCAAGCGTGTCGAGATTGAATAATTGCGTGCGCGATGCGTTGCTGTGGTCCGTGGCATGGACTGCACCGCCGGTGAGGTTCCACAGCAGCCAGCTGTCGATCGTGCCGCAGCGCAATTTCCCGGCAACGGCGCGCGCGCGCGCGCCGGGGACCGAATCCAGCAGCCAGGCGATCTTGCCGGCCGAGAACATCGGATCGACCGCCAGGCCGCTGCGTGCGACGATCGCCTCGCCATGGCCTGCGGCCCGCAACGCTGCGCAACGATCGGCCGAACGCTGGCATTGCCAGATCACGGCCGGACCAAGCGGAAGGCCGCTGTCCGCGTCCCACAGCACGACGGTCTCGCGCTGGTTTGAAATGGCGACCGCGCTCACGGTGACGTGCGGCGCGGCTGCATCGAGCTCGGCGATGAGGCCGGCAACCGCTTCCCAAATGTCCGATGCGGATTGCTGCGCCCAGCCCGGCCGGGGATAGTCGACAGCCATTGCGCGCGCGCGTGTGTGCAGGACCGAGCCATCCGGCGCGACGAGCAAGGCCTTGGTGTTGCTCGTGCCCTGATCGATCGAGAGGATGGCGGTCCCCGTCATTGCGCCCTCGCGACGCCAAGCAATTCGCGCGCGGCGGTGGCGATGCCGGGGGCAGTCAGGCCGAAATGCTCCATCAGCCACGCGGCCGAGCCGGTCGGCAGGAAGCCCGGGAAGCCAAGCATCCGCATCCGCACCGGCGCATGTGCCGCGCAATATTCAGCCACGGCGCCGCCTAGCCCGCCGCGGGCCAGCCCTTCCTCGACCGTCACGATCGCGCCCGTTGCGGCGGCCGCCGCAAGTGCATCGGTATCGATCGGCGAGACGGTCGCCATGTTGATCACGCGTGTGGCGATGCCTTCGCCGGCCAGCGCCTCGGCGGCGGCCAGCGCATGGTGCACGGTGGTGCCGCTGGCGATGATCGCCAGGTCGCTTCCATCGCGTAGGACCTCCGCCTTGCCGATGCGGAAGACGGGATCAGTGCGGGGCAGTTCCGGGACCGGCATGCGACTGATCCGTATGAACACCGGGCCGTCGAAATCGGCGGCGGCCTTGATCGCCTCGGCGGTTTGCCAGGGGTCGGCGGGAACGATCACCGTCAGCTTGTCGATGGCGCGAAGCCAGGCGACATCCTCGATGCTGTGATGCGTCGCGCCCAGTTCGCCATAGGCGACGCCGCTCGAAATGCCACACAGCTTCACATTGGCCTGGCTGTAGGCGCAATCGACCTTGATCTGCTCCATCGCGCGCGCCGTCAGGAAGCAGGCGGCGCCGCTGACGAACGGTATCTTGCCCCCATTGGCGAGGCCCGCGCCAACCCCGACCATATTCTGTTCGGCGATGCCGACATTGACCAGCCGGCGGGGGAAGCGATCGCGGAACTTGCCGAGCTTGGAAGAACCGACCGAATCATTGACGACCACGACGATGCGATCATCGGCGGCGGCAAGTTCCTCGACCGTTCGGGCATAGATATCCCGGCAATCGAACAGACTCGGCGAGGCGGTGGCGGCGCTCATGACGCCATCTCCGCTTCGAGTTCGGCGATTGCCTGGGCATATTGCGCGGCATTGGGCACGCCGTGGTGCCAGCCGGCCTGATCGCGCATGAAGCTGACGCCTTGTCCCTTGAAAGTATGGGCGATGATGCAGCGCGGCTTGTCGCGCGGTGCTGCTGCGGCGTCGAAGGCATCGATCAGCGCGCCGTGATCATGGCCGTCAAGCTCTACGACGTCCCATCCGAACGCGCGCCACTTGTCGGCGAGCGGCTCGATCGCGTTGGTTTCCTCGGTGCCTGCCCCTTGCTGGAGGCGGTTGCGGTCGACGACGAGAGTCAGGTTGCCGAGTCCGCGATGGCCCGCGAGCATCGCTGCCTCCCACATGCTGCCTTCCTGCAACTCGCCGTCCCCGGTGAGCACGAAGACCCGGTAATCGGCCTGGTCGATCTGCCCGGCGATGGCGATGCCCGTGGCGACGGGAAAGCCGTGGCCGAGCGGGCCGGTGTTGGTCTCGACGCCTGGCAGATAGACTCGATTGGGGTGCCCGTTCAGTCGCGATTCCGGCTTGAGATAGGTGTCGAGTTCCGCCTCGGGGAAGAAGCCGGCCCCAGCCAGCGCCGAATAGAGCGCGCCGGTACAATGCCCCTTGCTGAGCACGAACCGATCGCGGTTCGGCGCGGCAGGATTCGTCGGATCGATTCGAAGAATATCGAAATACAGGGTTGCGACCACATCGGTCGCGGACAGGTCTCCGCCGGGATGACCCTGTCCGGCGTCGAAAATCATCTTGAGAAGGCGGCGACGCATCCAGTTCGCCCGGTTTCGGACGTTGGATACCCTTGCGTCACGGTCTGCCGGAGCCGCGGCGGTGCCGAGCAACTCCTCTGAATTCGACATGATTTACCCTCTCCTAAAATTTTCGTAACCCCGGCTTTCGGAAAACGCAAGCATATGACTTTCGATTTTTTTCATTTACTGCGGTATGGCGAAAAAATTGACAAATCTCTGAAGCGTTCGCTAGGGTTGACCCCAAAGCTGGGCGCACCTGCATGCGCTCCGTGAAGCTGTGGAAAGGGTGTCCGAAGTGGTTGATATGCGCCTTCTCTCAGTGGCGATGACTCGCCCGCACGCTGCTGGCGCTCGCCGGGTCGGTCACGGGCAATGAGCTTTATCGGTCGTCCGAAATTGCTCGGCGAGACGCGGCGCGCCAAGATTCTCGAATGGCTTCAGGAAGAGGGCAGCGCGCGCGTGCGGACCTTGGCCGAGGCGTTCGAAGTATCCGAGGTTACCGTTCGACAGGATCTGGAGCGCCTCGAGGCGGAGGGTCATATCGAGCGTGAACACGGCGGCGCGTTCCTGAAATCGGTGCCGCAGCAGGTCCGCTCGATGGCGCTGCAGCATCAGGAAAACCTGCAGGCGAAGCAGCGCATCGGTCGCGTGGCGGCGGGCCTGGTCGGGAATGGGCAGACGCTCATTCTGGATTCGGGATCGACCACCACTGAGGTTGCGGCCAATCTGCTCGGGTACCGCGATATGACGGTGATCACCAATGCCCTCAACATCGCCCTGATGCTCGGCGCCGAATCCGGCTTCGAAGTCCATATGACAGGCGGTCATTTCAAGGCGCCGACGCTTTCGCTGAGCGGGGAACGATCGGCCGACTATTTCAAGGGGCTCTTCGCGCAGACCCTCTTCCTTGCGACCGCGGCGGTCGACGTCGAGGCGGGGCTCACCTTTCCGGCGCTTTCCGACATATCGGTGAAGCGGGCGATGATCGCCGCCGCCGAAACGGTGATCCTGGTCGCGGATTCAAGCAAGATCGGAGTCAGGTCCTTCTCTTCGCTGGGCGGCCTGGACCTGGTCAACACTCTCGTCACCGACGAGGGGATTCGGGACGAACATCGCGCCGCGATCACCGCCGCTGGCGTCAAGGTGATCATCGCCTAGCGGCTGGCCGGCCATAAACGTGCCCCGGCGCAACGGAATATGAAATGGATGAGGACGAAGCGATGAGCACGCAGAAATACGGCGCCGGAATCTGGCATTTCGCGACCTATGTCGATCGTTATGCGACTGACGGCTATGGCCCCCCGCGCACGCTGATCGAGATGATCGATCTGGCCGGAACGGTCGATGACCTCTCGGTCGTGGACATCAATTATCCCTTTGCCGATCCCGGCCTGTCGCTCGACGCGGTCGAAGTGGCACTGAAGCGCAACAACCTGTCGGTCATCGGCATCACGCCGGAAATCTACACGCGGCAATTCGCGAAGGGCGCGTTCACCAATCCCGATCCGGGCGTCCGCCGTCTCGCCAACGAGATGTGCAATGACGCGGCGAACGTCGTCCGCCGCTTCGGGGCCGATTATGTGAAGCTGTGGCCAGGCCAGGACGGCTGGGACTATCCGTTCCAGGTCGATCACAAGAAGCTCTGGCAAGCGAGCATGGACGGCGTCGGTGAACTGGCCAGCCAGAATCCCGACCTCAAATTCGTCATCGAATACAAGCCGCGCGAGCCGCGCGTGCATATGAGCTATGACAGCGTCGCCCGCACCTTGCTGGGCATCGAGAAGATCGGCCTGCCCAATGTCGGCATCCTGCTCGATTTCGGCCATTCACTCTATGGGGGCGAGTCGCCGGCGGATGCGGCGCAACTCGCGATCGATCATGGCCGCTTGTTCGGCATGGATGTGAACGACAATCTGCGCAGCTGGGATGATGATCTCATCGCCGGGTCGATCCATCCGATCGAGCTGTTCGAATTCTTCTACACGTTGCGGAAGAACAAGTGGGAAGGGGTGTGGCAGCTCGACCAGTTCCCGTTCCGCGAGGACAGCGTCGAGGCGGCCAATTCCGCGATCGGCTTCCTGAAGGCCGTGGAGCGTGCCTTGGACAAGCTCGATTTCGATGCGATGCAGGCGGCGCAGGATCGGCATGATGCCGTCGGCGCGCTCAAGCTGGCGCGCGAAGCCCTGTTTACCTCTTATTGAGCGGCAGGTCGTGGTGATCCTCAGAAGGGCGCTGGTCGCCAAGGCCGGCATGCCGTGATCATTTCTTCCGCCGCCGATTTTCGCGAGGCGGCGCGGCGCCGCCTGCCGCGATTCCTGTTCGATTATGCCGATGGCGGCGCCTATGCTGAAGACACGTTGCGCCGCAACGTCGACGATCTGTCGGGTATCGCGCTGCGCCAGCGCGTGCTCAAGGACGTTGCGACCATCGATCTGTCGACCGAACTGTTCGGCCGGAAGCTGAGCCTCCCGGTCGCGCTCGGGCCGGTCGGGATCGCCGGCATGTATGCGCGGCGCGGGGAGGTGCAGGCCGGGCGGGCGGCGCGGGCCGCGGGGGTGCCGATGTGCCTCTCGACCGTGTCGATCTGTTCGATCGCCGAAGTGTCGAAGGTCGCCGATCCCTTCTGGTTCCAGCTCTACGTCATCCGCGACCGTGCCTTCATGAAGGACCTGATCGCGACGGCCAAGGCCGCCGGCGCTGAGGCCCTGGTCTTCACGGTGGACATGCCGGTCCCCGGCGCGCGCTACCGCGACGCGCATTCGGGCATGTCGGGGCCGTACGCGCCGTTGCGGCGGGTGCTCCAGGCCATGACCCATCCGCGCTGGGCGTGGGACGTGGGCGTGCGCGGGCGCCCGCATCTGCTCGGAAACCTGCTGCCGGTACTCGGCAAGGATAGCGGTCTCAACGACTATATGGGGTGGCTGGGCACCAACTTCGATCCTTCGATCCAGTGGCGCGACCTTGAGTGGATCCGCGCTGAATGGGATGGGCCGCTGATCCTGAAGGGCATTCTCGACCCGGAGGACGCGCGTGAAGCCGCAGCGATCGGCGCGGATGGTGTCGTGGTTTCCAATCATGGCGGGCGACAGCTGGACGGCGTGATGTCGACCGCACGCGCGCTGCCGCCGATCGCCGATGCGGTTGGCGACGCGCTCACGGTGCTGGTCGATGGCGGCGTGCGCAACGGCCTCGATGTCGTGCGCATGCTGGCACTTGGGGCGCAGGGTGTGCTGCTTGGCCGCGCCTGGGTCTTTGCGATGGCGGCAGCGGGCGAGGCGGGCGTGACGAAGCTCCTCGATCTCATCGCCAGGGAAATGACGGTCGCGATGACGCTCACCGGCGTGAATCGGATCGACGCGATCGACCGGACGATCCTGGTTCAGGCTGGCTTGTGAGGAACGGAATGAAACTGCTCGAAGGCAAGACGGTGCTGGTCACCGGCGGATCGACCGGGATTGGTCGGGCGGCGGCGATCGGCGCCGCCCGGCACGGCGCCGATGTTGCGATCAACTATTACACACACGATGCGGACGCCGAAGCATGCATCGCTGAGATCGAGTCGATCGGGCAGCGCGCGTTCGCGCTCAAGGGAGACGTAGCGCTCCCTGCGACGGCGACAGAGTTCGTCGTCAGGGCGGCGGAGCAGCTCGGCAAGGTCGATGTGATGGTGTCGAATGCCGGCATCTGCCCGTTCCATGCCTTTCTCGACATGCCGGTGGAGGTGTTCGAGCGGACTCAGCAGGTGAACATGCATGGCGCCTATTTCATGTGCCAGGCCGCGGCGCGGCAGATGGTAGCGCAGGGGCATGGTGGCGCGATCGTGGCGGTGTCGTCGATCTCGGCGCTGGTGGGGGGCGAGTTCCAGACTCACTACACCCCCACCAAGGCCGGCGTGCATTCGCTGATGCAGTCCGCGGCCATTGCGTTGGGGCGGCACCGCATCCGCTGCAATAGCGTGCTGCCCGGTACGATCCTCACCGAGATCAACAAGGACGATCTCGCCGACGCCGAAAAGCGGGCCTATATGGAGCAGCGCGTCCCGCTTGGACGGCTGGGCGCGCCGGAGGATCTGGCGGGCCCGATCGTTTTCCTGGCATCCGACATGGCGGCCTATGTCACTGGCGCGGCGTTGCTGGTCGACGGCGGGATGTATGTGAATCTGCAATAATGGCGCTGTGCATGCCCGAGCCCGACACGGAAGTGTTGGCCCGCCGCGTCGAGATTGTCGCGGCGATGCGTATGATCGTGCCGGGTGAGGGCGTCATCGATCATGTCGACGGGCTGCGGCCTTATGAAACTGACGGGTTGACAGCCTATCGCCAGACGCCCCTCGTAGTGGTGCTGCCGGAGACCGTCGACCAGGTCGCCGCGGTGTTGCGCTGGTGCCGCGACCACCGGGTCAAGGTCGTGCCGCGCGGGGCCGGCACGTCGCTCTCCGGCGGGGCGCTGCCGCTTGCCGATGCGGTCTTGCTCGGGATGGCGAAGTTCAACCGCATCGTCCACATCGATTATGCGGACCGGATCGCCGTGGTGCAGCCCGGCGTGACCAATCTCGCGATCACGCGTGCAGTGGAGGAGGCCGGATTCTATTACGCGCCGGATCCGTCCAGCCAGATTGCCTGCACAATCGGCGGCAATGTCGCTGAAAATTCAGGTGGCGTGCATTGCCTGAAATACGGCGTCACGACCAACAATGTGCTGGGGGTCGAACTCGTGACGATCGATGGAGACGTGATCCGGCTCGGCGGGCAGGGGCTTGAATCCCCCGGCCTCGATTTGCTCGGGTTGGTGGTCGGATCGGAAGGGTTGCTTGGCGTGGTGACTGAAGTCACCGTGCGTATCCTGCCCCGACCGGAAACCGCTCGTGCCCTGCTGATCGGCTTTCCCGAAATCGCGGGGGCAGGGCGTTGCGTCGGTGATGTGATCGCCGCCGGTATCATCCCCGCCGGCATGGAGATGATGGATCGCGCTGCGATCCACGCCGCCGAAGCCTTTGTCGGCGTCGGCTATCCGCTGGATGTCGAGGCGCTGCTGATCGTCGAACTCGATGGTCCTGCGGCTGAATGCAGCCATCTGCTCGATGAGGTGGCGCGCATCGCCGAGGCCCATGGTGCATCGTCGATCCGCGCATCGACAGACGATGTGGAGCGTGCCGCCTTCTGGGCCGGGCGCAAGGCGGCCTTTCCCGCCGCGGGGCGGATCTCGCCCGATTATTTCTGCATGGACGGCACGATTCCGCGCCGCCGCCTGCCGGATGTGCTCGCCCGGATGAAGCTGTTGTCCGCGCATTATGGGCTGGGCGTCATCAACGTCTTTCACGCGGGGGACGGCAATCTGCATCCGATGGTGCTCTACGACGCGAACCAGCCGGGGCACCTCGAACTGGCCGAGGCGTTCGGCGCGGACATCTTGCGGCTGTGCGTCGAGGTAGGTGGTGTGCTGACCGGCGAGCACGGCGTCGGGGTCGAGAAGCGCGATTTGATGCCGGCGATGTTCTCGCAGATCGATCTGGCGCAGCAGGAGCGCGTGAAGCACGCCTTCGACCCGGATTTGCTGCTCAATCCGGGCAAGGTCTTCCCGCAACTTCACCGTTGCGCCGAACTGGGCCGGATGCACGTCCATGGCGGTGCGCTTCCCTTCCCCGATCTGCCGCGGCTCTGAGCATGGGCGCTAGGTTCAGTCCGGACACCGTCGACCAGCTATGCGACCTGATCGCCGGGGCTGCCGGCAAAGGGGAAACGCTGCGGTTGCGCGGCGGCGGCAGCAAGGACGATGTCGGTGCGCCCAGCCCCGGTGCGGCGGTGGTCGACATGCGCGGCTTCTCGGGCATCGTCGATTACGATCCGCCCGAACTCGTGCTCACCGTCCGCGCGGGAACGCCGCTCGCAACGGTCCAGGCGCTGGTCGCCGCAGAGGATCAGATGCTGGCGTTCGATCCGTTCGACCAGGGCGCTGTCCCCGGAGCGGCGACGATCGGTGGCGTGATCGCGGCGGGGGTGGCCGGGCCGCTGCGGCTTACGCGCGGTGCCGTGCGGGATCATCTGCTTGGCTTCGAGGCAGTGTCGGGCCGTGGCGAGCGCTTCATCGCAGGCGGCAAGGTCGTCAAGAACGTCACGGGGTTCGATTTGCCGAAAGTCATGGCCGGAAGCTGGGGGCGGCTGGCGGCGTTGACTGAGGTGACGTTGAAGGTGATGCCGCGCCCGCAGGTACAGCAGACGCTGGTATTGCGCGGCCTCGACCCCGCTTCGGCCATTGCTGCCATGGCGCGCGCCCTCGGCGCCCCCGTCGAGCTCTCCGCCGCGGCGCATCTTGCCTCGTGGCAGGGCGCTTCGCTCACGGCGATGCGCCTCGACGGCTTTCCGCGCTCGGTCGCGGCGCGGCGGGCGGTGCTTATGGAGGCATTCGCGAAGCTCGCGCCGATGGCGGACGACGAGAGCGCGGCGGTGTGGGACGCCGTCCGCCATGTTCGTCCGCTTGCGTCGGATCGCCCGCTTTGGCGTATCATCGTTCCGCCCAGCCGGGCCGCGGCCGTGATCGCGGCAATCCCGCGTGCCGACTGGATGCTCGACTGGGCCGGAGGGCTACTCTGGCTGGCAAGCGAGGCCGATCCCGCGCTTGTCCGCAAGCTGGCCGAAGCGGGCGGAGGGCATGCGATGCTGGCGCGTGTCGACGTCGAGATGCGCGGCGCCGTCCCGACCTTCCACCCGCAGCCACCTGTTCTCGCCGCGCTGGAGACGCGCGTGCGACGGGCGTTCGATCCGGCCGGCGTGTTCGAGACGGGGCGCTTCTGATCATGCAGACGAATTTTACCGCCGACCAGCTTGCCGATCCGGCGATGGCCTCCTCCGAAGGGGCGATCCGCAAATGCGTGCATTGTGGCTACTGCACCGCGACCTGCCCGACCTATGTCCTGCTCGGCGACGAACTGGATAGCCCGCGCGGTCGAATCTATCTGATGAAGGACATGCTGGAAAACGCGCGCACGCCGAGCGCCGAGGTTGTGAAGCATGTCGATCGTTGCCTGTCCTGCCTCGCATGCATGACGACCTGCCCGTCGGGCGTGAACTACATGCATCTGGTCGACCATGCGCGCGCCTATATCCAGGGGAATTATGCCCGGCCGTGGCACCAGCGGCTCGTGCGCTGGATGCTGGTACTGGTGCTGCCCTATCCGGCGCGCTTCCGTGCCGCATTGCGGCTCGCACGGCTGGCCCGGCCGGCCGTCCCGCTGATCGATCGCTTTACCGTCCTGCGCCCGATCGCGGCGATGTTGCGTATGGCGCCCCGCGGCCTACCTGCCAGGGCGTCGGTGCGATCGTCCCCGGTCGCGGGAGAACGTGGCCGCGTCGTGTTGCTGCAGGGCTGTGCCGAACCCGTGCTTCGCCCGCATTATCGTGCCGCCGCGCTCCGCGTGCTCGAGCGCGCCGGCTATCAGGCGGTGTTCGCCGCCGGAGAGCAATGTTGCGGCGCGCTCGTGCACCATCTGGGCCGTGAGCAGGACAGCCTCGATGCGGCGCGGCGCAACGTCGACGCCTGGACGCGCGAGATCGAGCAAGAAGGTCTCGCCGCGATCGTCGTGACGGCCTCAGGCTGCGGCACCATGATCAAGGACTATGGCTTCATGCTCCGCGGCGACCCGGCCTATGCCGCAAAGGCCGCGCGCGTCTCGGCGCTTGCGCGCGACATCAGCGAGGTCCTGGTCGACGGCGATCTGCCGCCCGGCGATGGCCATGGCCTGACCGTCGCCTATCATGCGGCGTGCTCGCTCCAGCATGGCCAGAAGGTCACGGAAGCCCCCAGGCGGCTGCTCGCCGCCGCCGGCTTCATCGTGCGTACCCCGAGCGAGGCGCATCTCTGTTGCGGCTCGGCCGGCACCTACAACATCCTCCAGCCCGAGATTGCGGGGCGACTCGGCGATAAAAAGGTGGCGAATCTCGCGCGGCTGAACGCCGATGTCATCGCTACGGGCAATATCGGCTGCGCGGTCCAGATTGCGCAACACGGCGGTGCGCCTGTCGTTCACACCGTCGAATTGCTCGATTGGGCGACGGGCGGCCCGATGCCCCGGGAACTTGCGTCTATCAACCTCGGTTCCGATTGACGAAGCCAATTAATCATATAATAGACAAGCCCAAGGAGAGAGTGCGTGGGCTTGCCCAAGATCAAACATGTCCGGGCCTTTACCGTCCGGGGCGGCGGTGCCGATTATCACGATCAGGGCGCCGGCCACTGGATCGATGATCACATCGCGACGCCGATGGCGCGCTATCCGGAATATCGCCAGTCGCGCCAAAGCTTCGGGATCAATGTCCTCGGGACGCTGGTCGTTGAGCTGGAGGCGGACGACGGAACGATCGGCTTTGCCGTCACCACCGGCGGCGAGCCGGCTTGCTATATCGTCGAGAAGCACCTCTCGCGCTTCCTGATCGGCAGAAGCCCCGCAGACTATGAGAAGATCTGGGACCAGATGTACTTCTCGACCCAATATTATGGGCGCAAGGGACTGGTAATAAACGCGATTTCCGGTGTCGACCTCGCCCTGTGGGATTTGCTCGGCAAGCTGCGTGACGAGCCGGTCTATCACATGCTCGGCGGGGCGGTACGCGACGAGCTGCAATTCTACGCGACCGGCGCCCGACCCGATATTGCCAAGGAACTCGGTTTCATCGGCGGCAAGCTTCCGCTCCATCACGGGCCTGCCGAAGGGGTGGAGGGCCTGCACCGGAATATCGCCGACCTCGCGGAAATGCGGTCGCGGGTCGGAGATGATTTCTGGCTGATGCTCGATTGCTGGATGGCGCTGGATGTCGATTACGCTACCCGGCTGGCGCATCGCGCGTGGAACGAATGCGGTCTCAAATGGATCGAGGAAGCGCTGAGCCCGGATGATTACTGGGGTTATGCCGAACTCAAGCGCAACGCGCCCAGAGGATTGCTGGTCACGACCGGAGAGCACGAGGCGACCCGCTGGGGCTTCCGCATGCTCCTCGAAATGGGCTGTTGCGATATCATCCAGCCCGATGTCGGCTGGTGCGGTGGCATAACCGAATTGCTCAAGATCTCGGCGCTGGCCGATGCTTATGGCAAGCTCGTCGTGCCGCACGGCTCGTCAGTCTATTCGTACCATTTCGTCGTCACCCGGCACAATTCGCCCTTCGCCGAATTCCTGATGATGCATCCCGGGCCGACCGAAATAGTGCCGATGTTCGCGCCCCAACTGCTCGGGGAGCCGGTCCCGGTGAACGGCTGCATGGCGGTCTCGGCGCTCGACAGGCCCGGTTTCGGCGTCGAGCTCAATCCTGCTGTCACGATGCACCGCCCATATCCCTGTTAAGGAAGAGACATGAAGCTTTGCCGTTTTGGCCCCCGTGGCGCCGAGAAGCCGGGCCTGATCGATGCCGAAGGCCGTATCAGGGACCTTTCGAACATCGTCCCCGACATCACCCCGGGTGAGATCACGCCGGAAGGGATCGCGCGGATCGCGACAGTCGATCTCGCGGCCTTGCCCGTTGTCGAGGGAAGCCCCCGTTACGGCGTGCCGGTTGCGGGGATCGGAAAATTCATCGCGATCGGCCTCAACTATGCTGACCATGCACGCGAGGCCGGACTCGAGCCGCCGCTGGAGCCGATCTTTTTCACCAAGGCGATCTCGTGCCTCACCGGTCCGAATGATCCGGTGATGATTCCGCAGGGGTCGAAGAAAAGCGATTGGGAGGTCGAACTCGGTGTCGTGATCGGCAAGACCTGCCGCTACGTCGCCGAAGAGGATGCGCTTGGTCATATCGCTGGCTTCGTGCTGGCCAACGACGTGTCGGAGCGGGCCTTTCAGAAGGAACTCGGCAGTCAATGGGACAAGGGCAAGGGCTGCGATACATTCGGGCCGGTCGGTCCCTGGCTGGTCACGCCGGATGAGGTAGCCGACTGCCAGGCGCTCGATATGTTTCTCGATCTTAACGGCAGGCGCATGCAGACCGGCAACACTGCGACGATGATCTTCCCGGTCGCGCAATGCATTGCCTATGTCAGCCGCTTCATCACCCTGTACCCCGGCGATCTGCTGATCACCGGCACGCCGCCGGGAGTGGGCGAGGGGCAGAAGCCCGACATGATATTCCTGAAGCCGGGCGACGAAATGCATCTCGGCATCACCGGTCTCGGCGAGCAGCGCCAGAAAGTGGTTCCGTTCGATCTTGGGGCCCTTGCATGAGCATCTTTGAAGGCCGTTTCGCCGGGCGCACGGCGATCGTTACGGGCGGGGCTTCCGGCCTGGGCAGGGCAGTTGCGGCGCGCATCGTTCAAGAAGGCGGCACCGTCGCGATATGGGATGCCAATGCGGAGGCGCTTGCGGCCTCCCGCGCTGAAATTGGAGCCGCACATGTCGCGGCCATTGACGTAACCGACTTTGCGGCAGTCGAAATAGCGGCGCGTGCAAGCGCGGCAGTGCTCGGAAAGGTCGATATCCTTGTCTGCTCGGCGGGGATTACCGGCGCCACCGTTCCCGTGCACGAGTTTCCTGTCGAAAGCTGGCGGCGGGTCATCGACATCAACCTCAATGGCCTGTTCTATTGCTGTCGTGCCGTGGTGCCGCTTCTGCTGGCCAACGGCTATGGCCGCATCGTCAACGTGTCCTCGGTCGCGGGCAAGGAAGGCAATCCCAACGCTTCCGCCTATTCGGCTTCCAAGGCGGGTGTGATCGGGCTGACCAAGAGCCTCGGCAAGGAACTGGCCGAGAAGGGCGTGATCGTCAATGCGATCACCCCGGCGACGTTCGAAAGCCCGATCCTCGAGCAATTGCCGAAAAGCCAGGTCGATTACATGCGCTCGAAGATCCCGATGGGGCGGCTCGGCGACGTCTCCGAAACCGCCGCGATGGTCTGTTTCATGGCCAGCGAGGAGTGCAGCTTCACCACGGCATCGACGTTCGATACCTCGGGCGGCCGGACGACGTTCTGACATGCCGGTGCGTCCGCCTTTCATCGACGCGCACGTGCATCTGTGGGATCTCGACCATATCCGTTATCCATGGCTGACGCCGCCGTTCGCCGATGATGGACCGAACGGCAGCGTCGCGGCGATCGCGCGGGATTATCTGCTCGACGACTATCTGGCCGATGCCTCCGGCTGGGACGTGCGCGGCGTCGTCCATGTCGATGCGGGCGCTGAGCCGGCCGATGCGCTCAAGGAGACTGACTGGCTGCAGGCGACCGCCGATGCGCGCGGCATGCCCAACGGCATCATCGCCTTCGCCGCACTCGACCATCCGGATATCGAGCACCATCTCGCGGCACAGGCGGCACGGCCGAATGTTCGCGGCATTCGCCAGATCGTCAATTGGCACCCTGATCCGCGGCGGACCTATACGCCTCGCGACCTGACCATCGACGATCGGTGGGCGGCGGGCTTCGCCCGCTTGCGCACTCATGGGCTCAGCTTCGACCTGCAGGCCTATCCGGGCCAGTTTCCGCCGCTCGCGGCGATGATGGCACATCAGCCGGCCATTCCGGTCATCATCAACCATATCGGCATGATGGTGGGCGCGGCAGGGCGTGACGAATGGCGGCTCGGCATGGCAGCGCTTGCCGCCATGCCCCACGTCTCGGTCAAGATTTCCGGGATCGGCTTTGCGTTCCGTCTCTGGACCATGGAGCAGGCGCGCACCTATGTCCTCGAGACGATCGACCTGTTCGGTGCCGAACGGGTGATGTTCGCCAGCGACTTTCCGACCGACAAGCTCTTCGGCGGGTTCGACCAGCACCTCGATGCCTATGACATGATCGTCGCCGATTTCAGCGATGACGAGCGCCGCGCGATGTTCGCCGGCAATGCCAACCGCATCTATCGCCTGGGAGTCGCCCTTTGATGCCGCGTGACGGAGAATTGCGCGTCATCGATCCGCGTACCGAATTCACGACTGAACTGCTTGGCACCGAGGTTTCTCGGCCGCGGCTGTCGTGGCGACTCCAGTCGCCCGATCGCGACGTCGTTCAAACCAGCTATCGCCTTCGCTTCGCGGCGAGTGCGGAAGCGCTCGATAGCGATGGCGATCTGCTGTTCGACAGCGGTCCGGTTGCGAGTGCGGCACAATTCGACCTTCCTTATGCCGGCCCGCCTCTGGTCGCGATGCAGCGCGTCTGGTGGGCCGTCGAGGTGACCGACCAGCGCGGGAGAGTCGGGCGATCCACGCCGACCTGGTTCGAAGCTGGGCTGCCGTCGCCCGATGACTGGCGGGGTGACTGGATCGAGGCCGAAGATTCGGTGGCTGCGGCGGATCGCGCAGCCGGTCTCGCCTGGATATGGAGCGACACGCCGCTTGACGCGCGGGCGCACGGCTTCCGGCTCGATTTCGACGCCCCGGACGACGTCATCCGCGCGGATATCCTGCTCGCGGGCAAGGACCATTTGCGCGGCGTATGGGTCAACGGAACCGCTGCCGCGCTGCCGCGACCCTTCGGCTGGGATTCGATGCTCCCCTTTTGGGGGACGCTGGATGCCTATAATGGCAACGTCCGTCCGGGCTGCAACAGCATCTGCGCGCTGGTCGAGGCGGATACCGTTGGCTTTTTCCCCGTCGATGGCGGCGCCTTCGCCGCTTTGATCCGCCTGCATTGCGCCGATGGCCGGATCGACCGCCTCGTCAGCGGGCCGGCCTGGCGGCTGTCGGCGAGCCCGCCTGAAGGCTGGACCGAGCCGGCATTCGATGCGCGAGCGTGGCAGGCCGCGGTCGCCAGCGGCGCGAATGTCCATAACGATCCGCGGCCGGCCGAGCCGGCCATGCTGCTGCGGACCGTCTTCACGCCCCGCCTGCCACTGGTCGCTGCCCGTCTCTATGCCACCGCGCTCGGCGCCTATGACGCACGGATCAACGGCCACAGGGTATCCGATGCCATCCTCGCGCCCGAGATGACCGTTGCCCACGACCATATCCTGTATCAGGTCAGTGACGTTACGAAGTTGATCGTGCCAGGCGAGAACGTGCTTGGCGCGATCGTCGCGGACGGCTGGTATGCCAGCGCGTTCGGATGGCGCATCGAGCGCTATGGTTTCGGTCCGGGACCGCGTCGATTGCGCGCCCAATTGCGGCTCGACTATGCCGATGGCAGCAGCGACTGGGTGACGACGGGAGACGATTGGCGGATTGCCACCTCGCAGATCGTGACGTCCGAAATCTATGACGGCGAGATGGTCGATGCGCGTCTGGAAACTCCGGGCTGGGATTTACCCGGCTTCGACGCGTCCGGTTGGGCGCGGGCAAGAGCCGGTAGCGCGCCGGCGGGGCGCGTTACCGCACAGACCTCGCCGGCGCTCGAACGCACGCAGACACGCCGTGCGGCAACTGTCAGTGAGCCTGTGCCTGGCACATATGTATTTGATTTTGAACAGAATTTTTCGGGTTGGGCGCGGATTGCCGCGCGGGGCGCCGCAGGGACGACGATCACCGCAAGGTTCGCGGAATTGCTGCACGCGGACGGCACCACCGACCTCAGCAATCTCCGTCTGGCCAAGGCGACCGACACGTTCATTCTGGCCGGGCGGGGGGTGGAGACCTTCGAGCCGCACTTCACCTATCACGGCTTCCGCTTTGTCGAGATCGAGGGCTATCCCGGCGTTCCGACCTTGGACGATATCCAGGGCATCGTGGTGCACAGCGCCTGCCGCGAGACCGGTGCGATGGACTTTCCTGACGCGCCCCTGCTCCAGGCGATCTGGCAGAATGCCCTGTGGAGCCAGCGGTCGAATTTCTTCGGCGTGCCAACGGATTGCCCGCAGCGCGACGAGCGCATGGGCTGGATGGGCGACATTCAGGTGTTCCTCGATGCCGCCGCCTTCAACATGGATGTCGATCCGTTCCTGCGGCGCTTCCTGCTCGAGGCGCGCGCGGCGCAACGCCCCGACGGGGCGTATCCTATCGTCGTCCCGCAGCCCTTGTCCTTTCCCGACGTCGTCACCGCGGGATGGAGCGAGGCGGGGATCATCCTGCCGTGGCAGCTCTGGCAGCGATATGGCGACACCGCCGTGATCGATGAGAATTGGGCTGCGATGGAAGGCTGGATGGCCTATGTCGCGCGCAACAATCCCGACCATATCTGGCGCAACGATCGCGGGCTTGATCTGGGCGACTGGTTGTCAGTCGATGCGATCAAGCCGGATGACGAGACGACGCCACGCGCCCTGTGCGCCACGGCCTATTGGGCCTGGTCGGCCGAGCTCATGGCGGCCATGGCGCACGCGACCGGGCGTCCTGCCGATGCCGTTCGCTACCGATCGCTCCACGCAGCGATCCGCCAGGCCTTCATCGACGAATTCGTCGCTTCCGACGGCACGGCGGGTAATGGCAGCCAGACAAGCCAGGTGCTGGCGCTCTATATGGACCTCGTCCCGCCCGAACGTCGCGCCGCGGCCGCGCAGGTGCTGGCCGCGGAAATTCGCGGGCGCGGCATGAGGCTGTCGACCGGCTTCCTCGGGACGCCCTATCTGCTTGACGTGCTGGCCGATGCCGGCCTGTGGGACGAAGTGTCCGGGCTGCTGTTGCAGACCGCCTATCCCAGTTGGGGCTATATGCCGAGGATGGGCGCGACCACGATGTGGGAGCGGTGGAATGGCGATGTCGGCGACATCGCGATGAACAGCTACAACCATTATGCGTTCGGTGCGGTGGTCGGATTCTTCTATCGCCGCCTCGCCGGGATTGCGCCAGCTGCCCCCGGGTTTAGCCGAGTCGCGGTCCGGCCGGTCTGGCTGCCGGCGGTGGGACGGGTATCGGCGCAGTACGACTCGATAGTTGGCTTGATCGCGACCTCGACTGAAGGTGATGCCGGCGGCCTCACCAGCCTCTGTCTCACCACACCCTGTAATACTATCGCCGAAATCGAACTCCCTGCGCGGGGTCCGTGGCGCGAGGGCGGAACTGCGCTCGAAGATCATCCCGATATCCGCAATCTCCGCCGCGAAGGCGACCTCGTCAGGTTCGAGGTCGGCTCAGGCGCTTATCGCTTCACGCTTTGACGCAAAGGTAACGCCATGCAGACGCTCGCCCTTCTTCACACCTCCCCGACGCTGAGCCCGATGTTCAACGAGCTCACCGCGCGGATCATACCCGGCGTGCGCGTGCTCCATTTCGTCGATGAGAGCCTGATCAAGAACACCATCGCCTCGGGCAGGCTCGAAAAGTCCACGATGCGGCGGCTGATCGATCTTGTCGGCTCGACCTTCGACGCGGGCGCTGACGTGACGCTGGTTACCTGTTCCTCGATCGGCCCTGCCGTCGACGTCGCGATTCAGCTCCATGATCAACCGGTGTTGCGCGTCGATCGGCCAATGGCCGAAGCGGCCGTCGCGACGGGACAACGGATCGGTGTTCTAGCGACCTTGTCGACGACGTTGAAGCCGACGGCCGATCTCGTGCGCCGCGTTGCGGAGGAGCAGGGCAAGCAGATCGAGATCGTCGAACATATCTGCGAGGGCGCCTTCGACGCGGTGATGGCTGGCGACGGTGCTACCCATGACCGGATTGTCGGCCTCGGCCTGACTGAGGCGATGAAGGGCCTGGATGCGATCGTCCTGGCACAGGCTTCGATGGCGCGGGTGTTGGCGACCTTGCCCGAAGGCGCCTTATCTGCCCCGGTCTTCTCGAGTCCCGAACTTGGCGTCGAGCGCGCGCGCGACGTCCTGGCAGCTTTGGCCAAGTGAAGAAGCGGCACCTCGTCCTCGGCCTGCTGGGGGCGCTGTCGATCATCACCTTTATCGACAGGTTGGCGATCGCCGTCACGGGGCCGTCGATCCAGAAGGATCTCGGCATTCGGCCCGATCAATGGGGCTGGGTGCTTGGCGCCTATGTGATCGCCTATGCGGTATTCGAAATTCCTTCTGGCGCGATGGGCGACGCGCGCGGCTATCGCAGGGAGCTGACGCGCATCACCATCTGGTGGTCGGTGTTCACCGCAGCGACTGCCCTCTGCCGCAACGTCTGGCAGCTCACCGCCGCGCGCTTCCTGTTCGGGCTGGGCGCGGCAGGTGCCTATCCCAACATGTCGGGGGTGCTATATCGCTGGCTGCCAGCGCGCGAGCGCGCCCGCGGGCAAGGGGTGATCTGGGCCGCGAGCCGCTTTGGGGGCGCGCTTGCTCCTCTGCTGCTCGTGCCGCTTCAGTCCTATTTCGGGTGGCGCGCCGTCTTTGTGGCGCTCGGTGCGCTCGGCTTCGTCTGGGCGTTCGCCTGGCGCGGCTGGTTCCGCGACCGGCCCGCCGATCAGCCGGAAATCACGGCAGCGGAAGTCGCCGAGATTGGCGGCGATGACGAGACTGGCGGGCACCTCGGCACGCCGTGGCGCAAGCTGCTCGGGCTGCCGCAGCTTTGGCTGATCGCCCTGGCCTACAGCTTCTATGCCTTTGGCAGCTGGTTCTTCTTCAACTGGTTCCCGACCTGGATGGTGAAGGGGGCGGGCTTCAGCGTCGGCGAGATGGGCCTGTACGGTTCGATCCCGTTCCTGCTCGGCGTTGTCGGGAACCTCGCGGGCGGCGTGCTGTGCGACCGGCTGGCACAGCGGATCGGGATCCGCCGCGCCTACAGCCTGATCGCCTGTGTCTGCCTGGTCCTCACAGCGGCGCTTCTGGCGGCGATGAGCCTCGTCACCGGCAAGGTTGCGATCATCGTGCTCGCCGGCTCGGCCTTTGCGGTCATGGACCTGATGCTGCCCGCCGCCTGGGCGATGTGCATGGCGATCGGCGGGCGGTACGGCGGCACGGCGAGCGGTGTCATGAACACCGCAGGCAATATCGGCGGGTTCATCTGCTCGGTCGCGTTCGGCTACGTCGTCGCCTCTACCGGCAATTACAGCCTGCCGTTGCAAGGGGTCGCAGTGATGGTGCTGATCGCTGCCGGCATCTTCGCGCTGGTCGATTGCACCAAGGGCTTCGATCACAAGGTGACGCCGGATCTCTTGCCGGCGGCCTGAGGGTCGCTGATCGGGAACTGGCGCTAACCGCCGCGTCGGACCGTTTCGAAAAAGTCCTCGCCACCCATCTGTCCGCCCTTGAGCACCAGTTCGAGGCCGTCCACCGCCGGATCAGCGGCATGTGCGCGAACGAGGGGCGCGCCGGGCTCGACCGGCGCGGCCCAGGTCAGCGCATCGATTCCGAGCTGGGCGACGCCGTGGCTGGAGGTGTCGCCGCCCGCGAACAATACCCGCCGCAACAGGGTCTCGCGTACGACCGCCCTGGTCACCCGGCCCAGCGCGGCGCCGAGCCGTTCTCCCGCGGCGGCCGCGCTTGCGTCGAGCGGCCCTGCCGCCGAATACAGTGTGCCGCGTCCCTGCGCGGTAAGCGCCCCCACTGCGGCGCGCACCAGCCGCTCTTCCTCCGCAGTTTCTCCGCGCAGCAGGGCGGCGACATCCGCCAGGATCGCGGTATATCCGCCCGTGACGCCGCGCGCTATCTGGCGCCCGGTCACCGGCGAGCAACTTCCGCTGACGACGAGCAGGCGATCCACTGCGGCGGCGCGTGCATGGCTCGGCGTGCCGGCGATCAGCCCTGCCGCTTGCCACGCAGACACGAGCGCACGCGTTACGCCTGAACTGCCAACTGCGAAGCGCACGCCGTGCGCCAACAACACGGCGCCGGTGACGGCGAGGTCGTCAGGCGTCATGCCATCGAAAAGCACCGCATCTGAGGCCTTCTCGGCAGCCGAAAAGGCAGCGTCCGCCAGGCCGGCGTGAAGCCGGTCGAGCGCGATCAAGGTGATCCTGGCGTCGGTCTGCGCAGCCAGATGGCGGATCAGGTCTGCCTCGTGCATCGGGGTCACTGGGTGACGGGACATCGTGGGATGCCGGTCGATCCGGAACACCTCCGTTCCGGCCGCCGCGAAGAGATTGCCGAAGGCGACATAGCGGCGCAGGTGCGGTGCGCCGACAACGATCGCCGCCGGCCCGCCAAGGGCGCGAATGCCGATGTCCATCGCGCGCCCGATCGAACCGATGTGCGGGGCGCTGTCGAAGGTCGAGCACGTCTTGTAGTGCACGACTGCACCGTCGCTCAGTGCGTCGAAGACGCCGGGCAGGTTCGCGTCCATCCAATCCGGCGACCGGCTGCGGCTGTCTCCAGCCAGACCGATCGCGCGCGCTTCCGCGAAGCGTGCACGGAGTGCCGCATCAGGCTTGCGCAGGAACAGGACGGCCGGGACACCGCCCTCGGCCAACTGCTCGAGGACGTCGGTCGATCCGGTGAAATCGTCGCCGTAGAACGCGTATAACGGCTTCACGCCCCAAACGCGCCCAGCGCTGCCGCCAGTTCGGGCATGTCGCGCGCGGCGTCGGCCACGGGCACGCCGGCGACCGCCGCGTCCCACGCCTGACGCAACGCCCGGACACCAGCGGCCGGCCCGCCCGGATGCGCCATGATGCCGCCGCCCGCGGCGAACATGCAGTCGACCGATCCGAGCGCGGCGAATGTGGGCGCCGCTTGTCGCGCCGATTGTCCCGAGGAAAAGACTGGCATCACCTCACACCCCGGATGCGGTGCGTCGAACATCGGTGTCAGGCATTCGCGCGCCGAGGCGATCACGCTTTCATTGGTTTCGCAGAATTTGTTGTCGACGCCGTTGACATGGGTGTGGTCGATACCCGCCAGCCGCCACAATTTCTGATAGGCGATGAAGCTCATTCCGAGCGCGGGCGAGCGGCCCAGCATTCCCCAACCGTTGCGGTGACCGTGGATCGGCAGTTGCGAATGGGCGCGCAGCACCTTCATCGCCGGCAGGCCGATCGAGTTCATGCTCGCCATGATGCATGTGCCGCCTTCGGCCAGCACATGGTCATGTCGCGCGAGCATTTCGTCCATCTCGCCGGTCAGGTTCGCGGCAAACATTACCTTCTTGCCGGTGCGCTCGGCATGGTCGTTGATGATCCGCATCACCGCAGAGACGCGCGCGTCGAACGGACAGTGCGGCCCGTCCGACTGGAGTTCGTCGTCCTTGATGAAATCCACCCCGGCCTCGACGAGCGCGCGTACCTGGTCGGCCGTTGCCTCGGGGGAAAGGCCCACGCTGGGCTTGATGATCGTGCCGATGATAGGCCGGTCATGGACACCGGCCAGCGCGCGCGTGCCGGCCACGCCGAATTGCGGCCCCTGATAGCGCTCCAGGAACACCGGCGGGAGCTTAAGGTCGACCAGCTTCAGCCCGGAAAAGGCTTTCAGTTCGGAGAGGTTGCCTGCGACGGTCGCCAGCAGATTGGGCAGCGATGGGCCGAAATTCGACATTGGCCATGACAAGGTCACGAGCGCGACACGGCGGGTCGTCTCGCCCGATCTAGGCAGGCCCGAACCGGGGAGCGAGGGGGCGGCAACCTCGCCGAGTTCGACGATCTCCTCGACGCGCGCGGCGTGCGCCTCGCGCAGTTCGGCGGTCTCGCCCGGCACACGGACGAAAGTGCCGGTCGATTGCTCGCCCGCCATCGTTTCCGCCGCTTGCTGCAACGGGAAGGCGGTTTCGATCCAATAGGTCGCGTAGAGGCGGGGCTCAGTCATCAGGCGATCTTGAAATAGGTGTTGTAGCGCTCGGTATCGACCGAGAAATACGGCACGAACACGAGGTCGCGGCCATCGACCTTGGCACGATACGCCTGGTCCGCGCCTGGCACCGGAGCGACCGCGCCGGGCAGGGCGATGGTCTGATGCTCGATCCCGTCCCACGGGTTGAGGCCGACATACATGATCCCGCCGCGCATCATCGCCGCGATATTCGGATTGCGGTCATCGATCGAGGCCATGCGCAGCGCTTGGGGCAGGACAAGTTCGACGGTATCGCCTGCCTTCCATGTTCGGTTGAGCGTCGCCAGCTCGCCGGCGCTTGCCGCCAGCCTGCGGCCATTGACAGCGACGGTGGCGCCGTTGGCCCAGGCAGGGATGCGCAGTTTCATCGCGAAGCGACCATTGCCGGCCTTGCGCACCGTCAGGCGCACCACGTCCTTTGCCGGATAGTCGGTTTCCTGCACCACTTCGACTGCGCCGCCCGGGCGATCCCAGGTGACTTCCGAGGGCGCATACATGTTGACCATCAGCGCATCGTCGTCGTGGAAATAGAGGTTCAGCACATAATCTGCGACAGCCTGCACCAGTGTACCCGAGCAGCACGGCCATTTCTTCTGGTAATAAAGCTTGTCGGCGTTCGCCCCGTAATTGGAATAATAGGGATAATCGCCATCGCTGTCGGGCAGGCGCGTGGCGAGAATCGTGTTGTAGAGCGTTCGCTCAAGACCATCGCCATAGATCGGTTGGCCGGTGAATCGGATCAGGTAACGGGCCAGTTTCATATCGGCGAAGCTGCCGCACGGTGTTTCGAAATGCGCCTTCGAACTCTTCAGGCTATCGGCGAGATGCCCCTGGTGCAACTCGACGAACTGCTCCTCAGGCCCCCAGCCACCGCTGGCGAAGCGCTGTGGTTCCATGAACTTCCATGCGTTTTCCAAGGCGGTCCGATATTTCGGATCGCCGAGATGCAGATAGGCCTGCCCGCCCGAACTCAACGCGATGGTGTGGCTATAGGCGTGTTTCGTCGGCAGTACGTCCTGTCCCGCAGCGAGCGGATCGAACCACTCCTTATTGAGCAGATAGTGCACCGCCATCGCGCGATATTTGTCGTCGCCAGTGATGTCGGCGACGTGGAACAGATTCTCCGGCAGCACGAAGGTCTCGTCATAGGGCGGATCGACCTTGCCGATGCGGTCGCGCGATACGGGCGAGATATAGGGCATGCACTTGTCGATGATCATCGGCAGCAGCGTCTTGGCCTGGTCGACCCCACTCAATCGATAGGCGTCGACCAGACCAACCACATATTTGTCCATGACATAGGCGGCCCATTGCTCCTGTGCCTTAGGTCCCGCATATGGATTTTTCGCGGCGAGCATCGCCTTGCCGAACCCGTCGACCAGTGCTGCCACCTTGGCCTGCACCGCGGTGTCCCCGGTAGTGGCGCCGATCCTCGCCAGTCCGGAGACATATTGGCCGAAAGCCAGGCCGGGCACGAAACCATCGGCATCGTACCAGCCGCCCATATCGGGGCCGGGTGCCGGAAGGCCGGCATTCTGGCGGAAGACCTTGAGCAGCCGATCATTGTCGAGCGCCAGGTAATGCGCGTGGATGTGATCGTAATGCTCCTTGATCACGCCGCTGGTCAGCCGGACCGCCCCATAGGGAAATTCCCGTACGGTTTCCTTGGTGTGCATCGCCATGGTGGCGGCATGGGCCAGAGGCCCCATGCCAAGCGACGTCACCGCGCCCGCGCAGGCCGCGCAGTGAAAGAAGTCGCGGCGCGACAACGCAGCGTTCGGCAGGCCTGTCATGGGTAAATCCTCTCGCTCGACCCGCGCGTCGATTCGCGGCGAGCCCTATAACGCTCAACACTATATAATAATACGAATGGCGCAGGCAACCGGAAGTCACCGCGTTTCAGGGCAGCTTAGATCAAACGCCTTCCGGCACGCGTGACGCAACGCCGCGCTCGATTCGCGCGACACCGTGGCCAATGATGGCGCGCATCGCTTCGGCGGCCGCCTCGCCATCGCGGGCTTCGATCGCGTCGACGATCCGTCGATGACCTGCCACGCTGGCGGCATGCTCATCGGCTTCGCGGACCGGCGAACTCATCCGGAAGGAGGCCAGTAGCGCCGTTTCTACGACGGCGGCCAGCGAGCGTATGAGCACGTTGCCCGAGGCGCGGCCGATCGCGTTGTGGAACTCGAGATCTGCCATGGCGAACGCGCTGGCGTCCGCGGTCGCTGCGTTCATCCGATCGAGGCAGCGCCGCATTTCGACGATATCATCGGTCGTTCGTCGGGCAGCGGCCGATTGTGCCCCCGCGGCCTCGATTGCGCGTCGGATGTCCGCCAGATCGCGCACGAAGGCGAGGTCGAAACCCTTGCTTACTTTCCATTCGAGGATGTCAGCATCGAAGAAATTCCAGTGTGCGCTGTCGAGCACCGTCGTCCCGACCCGCGTCTTGGATACGATCAGGCCCTTGGCGGTCAGCGTCTTGAAGGCTTCGCGGAGCACGGTTCGCGAAATGCCGAAGCGGGCGAGAATCTCGGCCTCGGGGGGAAGCTTGGCGCCAGGCGGATAGGTTCCGGCCAGAATTTCGATCCCGAGGGCACGGGCGACCTGATCGTGGCTGGACAGCGTGCCTTCGCTGAACCTGCCGAAATTAAGTCGCTGCTCCATGGTCATCGCTCTCCGTACCGGGTTGTTACGGCATCACAGCATATAATAGGAATAATGGAGGAGAGGCAAACGACGTCGCTGTGGCGTTATCCCGGCGGACTGCGGGGCCGAGGGTGAGTTGCTGTGCGCTATGGCATGTGCCGCCTGATCGAGACGAAATGTTCGTGTCCTTGGTGGCACCGGGTCCGGCCCTTGCCCGCTGCCCAGGCAATTGCCTGTTCGAGAAAGCGGGCGTTGTTGGAATCGGCATAGGTTTCGGGGCGGTGGCCGATCGCGGTATAGAATGCCCGTCCGTCGCCGAGGCAGCGGGTCCAGGCGATGGGATGATCGCCCATGGAGATATCGGTGCCGGCCCCCTTGGGCGAATAGGTCGTTTCGTCCAGCGTGAGGAGGATGTTCGATCCCGTCGCGCGCGGATTGCTGAAGAATGAATACCATTCGTCGTTCATCACCCAGCTTCCGTCGATCCCGCGCGTGATGGTGTTTCCCGGACGGTCGACCTTGATCCGCGCATCCTGGAAAGAAGGCGCGGTGGGATGCGCCTTGAATCGGGTGCCGATCAGGTCATCGGCATACCAATCCCAGAAATAGGCCAGGTCGCCACCAGCGCCATGGATACCGACAAAACCGCCGCCGCGCTCGATGTAGTGGCGGAAGGCAGCGCGCTGGCGGACGGTCAGCACGTCGCCGCTGACATTGTTCCAGACGACGGCGTCGAAATGGTCGAGTGTCTTCGCCGTCATGGCGCCGCCACGGTCGGTGACGACCATTCTCCATCCCCTGCGAGCTGCGATCGCCCGCAGCGCTCGCTCGCCTGCGTCGACGGAAGGGGCGTCGCGAAAGCCGTTGATCTTCTGGAAGACAAGAATTGCTGGTCGCCCGGGCTCAGGGAGATGGGCGATCGGATCGTCGTCATAGCGCGCGCATCGCGAGGCCTTGTCCGCCGCCGTGACCTTCTCGGCGCGAAGCGCACGGTCGAGCTTATCGAGGAGCTCCACATCCAGATTCTGCGACGTGACCGCCATCCGCAGCGTGAGGATCGCGGCAAATGCCGGCGTATCCAGCTTGCGAAGGCGTTCCGGCAGCGCGGCCAGGAGCGTCGGGACTTCCCGATCGACGACGCGTCTTGCCTCCGCGCTCAGCAAGACGTCCAGCAATGGCGAATCCACGGAGAACGGCCGGTCGCGCAATGGACAATCCGTCGCGGCAGCCGCCGCTCCGTTGCTGTGCAGAAGAACCAGCAACGCGGCGGCGATCGCGAAACGATAGCTGCGCCTGCGCGGCACGATCGCGCGAGGCGCTACCGACGGCATGCGGACTCGCTGCGCAATTCCACTACCGCAACGGCATGCGGTTGCATCGCCCCGCGTTCGATCGACCCCGCAATGACCTGGGCATTGGCCGGTAGCGTAACGGCGTGCGGGACATTCCCATGGTTGATGAGAATCAGCAGGCAACGCTGGTTACCCTGCCGCGCGCTCACCTCGACGTCCGGGTCGACGTTATCCAGGATCGGCCGGATGCGAGCGTTCTCGAGCAGGTGCGATGCAAGGTCGCGCATCGCGGCGGGATCGAGCCACGCGCCGACATAGGTGATGCTGCCCTGGCCGACGTGGCGGGTGACGATCGCCGCTTTGCCGTCGAGCCAGCCGCCCGGGTCGCTGTAGCGTGCGGCGACCTGCGCATCAGCTGAGTCTGCGGTGATCGCTTCCGCCCAGGTCGATGCCGTGCCGCTCACCTCGCCGGTCAGCCCGACCGGCTTGTCCAGCGCATAGAATTGATCGACATGCGCACCGAGCAATGGTCCGAGTGGTCCCGGCTGGCGGTTGGGCCACAACGCGTCGGCATCATCCTTCATCCCCGAGCGGGGGCCGAGCACGAGTTGTCCCCCGGCCTGGACGTAAGCCGTGAGTCGCCGCGCGGTTTCGGAACTCAGCACGTTGAGCGCGGGCGCGACGACGAGCGGATAGCGCGAGAGATCGGCGTCCGGCGAGAGGACCGCAATTCCCTGCGCGCCGATGCGCAGGGGGCGGTAGAAATCGGTGAATTCACGGATCGGGTCGAAGGCCTTGGTCAGCGGCTGCAGGTCGATTGCCCAGCGGCTGTCATAGGAAAACAGCATCGCCACTCGTGCGACGGGTTCGGTATCGGCAAGCTTGGCAGCCGCGGTGGTGATCTCGTGCGCGGTCTGCGCGACCTCGGCGAGGATCGGATTCGGCTTGCCATCCTGACCGAGCAGCGCGCCGTGATAGGTTTCCTGGCCGTTGCGTGCCGGGCGCCACTGCCAGTACAGCACTGCGTCCGCACCATGGCCGATCGCTTGCCATGCCATTTCGCGCACCTGGCCCGGATCGAGCGCGCGATTGACCGGCACCCAGTCGACTCGCCCGGGCTGCGTCTCCATCAGCCAGAAGTTGCGTTGCTTGTAGCCGCGCACCAGATCGTGGTTCGCGCCGTTCGCGACCCAGTTGGGGTGGCCGTTCGGGATGTAATTGTCCCAAGCCGCCAGATCGAGATCGCGGTGCAGGACGAAGTGATCGAAACCCGCATTCCAGAACATCGTGTTGGTCGTCACGAACTGGCGCGGATCGGCCTGGGCACGGATCGCCGCCGCCTGGTTCGCGATATAATCGCTCCAGGTTGTTGTGGTGAAATGCTTGAAATCGAGCAGGAGCGCTGGATTCTGCTGACCAGTCGCGTGCAGAGGGACTTGGTCGAAGCTATTATAGTGCTGGCTCCAATATTCGGTGGCCCAGCGCGTGTTGAGTGTGTCGATCGTGCCGTAGCGCGCCTTCAGGAAGGCGTGCCAGCGCGTTACCGCCTCTGTATCGAAGGATGGCGGGCCGATCTCGTTGTCGATCTGCCAGCCCACGACACGCCTGTCATGGCCATAGCGTCTTGCCATTTCGCTCGCGATCGCTCGCGCGAAATCGCGATATCGTGCGCTGGCGAAGGAGAAGTGACGGCGCGCGCCATGGCGCGCGCGCTGGCCATCCTCGTCGACCCGCAATGTGTCGGGATAGGCTTGGGTGAGCCAGGCCGGCGGCGCGGCGGTGGGTGTGGCCAGC
>Ga0255338_1001369_pt1 | contig 46833 bp, 50 predicted proteins | sample MeOH1_35cm_T4_19_FD_203715 | JGI IMG/M metagenome (GOLD analysis project Ga0255338, IMG submission 203715) | Sandy soil microbial communities from University of British Columbia, Vancouver, Canada - MeOH1_35cm_T4_195 | ecosystem: Engineered > Artificial ecosystem > Sand microcosm > Unclassified ...
TGATGGAGCCGGCCATCGAGATTGCCGAGCGCGGCTACGCCGTGCCGCCCGTGGTGGCGCACAAGTGGGCCGCCGCCGTGCCGGACCTCAAGAGCCAGCCCGGCTTTGCCGACACCTTCATGCCCAACGGCCGCGCGCCGCACGTGGGCGAGCAATTCCTCTTCAAGACCGCCGCCGACACGCTGCGCAAGATCGGCGCCACCAAGGGCCGCGCCTATTACGAGGGCGAGATCGCCGAGAAGATCGCCGCCTTCAGCAAGGAATGCGGCGCCGCGATGACGCTGGACGACCTGCGCAACTATCGCCCGGACTGGGTCAAGCCGATCAGCCAGTCCTACCGTGGCTACGACATGCACGAGATCCCGCCCAACGGCCAGGGCATTGCCGCGCTGATCGCGCTGGGCATCCTGGACCAGTTCGACGTGGGTTCGCTGCCCGTGGATTCCGTGGACTCGCAACACCTCCAGATCGAGGCGATGAAGCTGGCCTTCTCCGACCTGTACCGCTACGTGGCCGATCCGCGCAGCATGGAGGTCACGCCCGAGCAGATGCTGGACCCCGCCTACCTGAAGTCGCGCGCGAAGCTGATCGACATGCAGCGCGCCACGCACTTCACGTCGGGCATGCCCCGGACGGGCGGCACGATCTACCTGACCGCCGCCGACGAGAACGGCATGATGATCTCGTTCATCCAGTCGAACTACATGGGCTTCGGCTCGGGCGTGGTGGTGCCGGGCACCGGCATCAGCCTGCAGAACCGCGGCGTGGGCTTCTCGATGGACCCGAAGTCCGCCAATGTGGTGGCAGGCGGCAAGCGCCCGTTCCACACCATCATCCCGGGGTTCCTGACCCGGGACGGCCAGCCCGTGATGAGTTTCGGCGTGATGGGCGGCGACATGCAGCCGCAGGGCCACGTGCAGACCGTGGTGCGCATGCTGGACTACAACCAGCAGCCGCAGGCCGCCTGCTGCGCGCCGCGCTGGAAGGTCAACCGCGACTTCACGCTCGACGTGGAAGGCACGATGAATCCGGCCACGGTGGACGGCCTGAAGAACCGGGGCCACCAGCTCAAGTCCGTGGACGACCCGTACATGGACTTCGGCGCGGGCCAGTTCATCTGGCGCTTGTCCGATGACACCGAGCACGGCTACGTGGCCGCCAGCGACAGCCGCCGCGACGGCCAGGCCGTGGGCTTCTGACCGAATTCCGATCCGATTCCGGTCCATTATTGATTGCAATACCGCTGTAGCAGTCCTGTAAGGCGCCATGGGGCAACCCTGGCGCCTTTTTTCATGGCTTTGCGTGCATGTCAGGCCGTGCGACGCGGCGCCAGGCCATCCGTCGCGTTCTTCAGGCCGGACGCCTCGGGCATGTAGACCCAGCGTTGACGAAAGTAGCCACCGCCCTCGCGCCGGCTGGACGTGGCGAGCCTGATGATCGCCACCCGCATCGCGGGCGCATCGTCATCGCGCATGATGGGGAACTGCAGTGCCAACTCGTCATCGTTTGCCACATTCTGGCCGCCCTGAATGCTCCGGATTCTGTCGTCGGCTGCAAGCTGGTTCTTGGCGTAGAGGCGCTGTTGAAACGGGTTCAGCCGTTTTCCCGCAGCCTTTGCCACGCACATCCTGTCGAATTCCCCCAGCTTGTCATGCCGGGTGATCGCCCCGGCAAGATAAAAGCCCGCGAGCGAATCGTGGACGAAGTTCTCGAAGAAGGCATCCTCGGTCACGTCCGTCTCTCTCCGCTTCTCCAGGGGGGCATCGAAGATGCCCAATGCCCAGTGCTCCCAAGGCGTGAGCGGATAGCCGGCATCCGCGTAGACGACCTGCATCTGGCTGGCGCCAGCGCGCTCCTGCGGGGACAGTGCCACCTTGCTGTCATAGATGAAGGCATTCGGATCCGCGCGCGACCGCAGCACGCGCAAATCCCATTGCAGGTTTTCGTTCGACTCCTGAAGGTCTTGTCTGTCCTGACCGGCAGTGGCGAATCGGGAGATAGCCCCCTGGCCTGCATGCAGCAGGCGCGAACGCCAGAGGTAGTAGAGCCGCATATGCTTGCAGTAGATCCGCCGGAAATCCGTTTCCGTGTCCGCGCCCAGTCTCTGGAGGTAGATGTAGAAGTCCGTCTGCAGCGCACGCTCACTTCGAAGTCGCGGCGCACCCGTTCCACGAGCCTGTCGAAGCGCGTGAGCGGCACGCCCGCGACCAGCGCCGCGCGATACATGTGCAGCAGCGGGATTTGGGAGAGCAGCGAAGCCTGACCCCATCGGGCGCGACCCTGATCGCCCGGCGGATAGCCTCCGCCGACATCCGAGTGGGCACCGGGGAACAGCCACTCCTCCACATTGCCACCCACCACGCGCGTGAGCGGAAAGTTCATCCGCACCTCGTGCGCGGCCATCAGATGCACGGTCTTCTTTACGATAGCCGGCAGGGGTTTCAATATCTCCGCCGCCCAGCTTGAATGGCCGCTCAATATCCACAGCCCGAACTGCTCATGCATGGACGCGGACGTGCCCACGCTCGCGACGGAATCGAACACGCCCAGGAACTTGATCTCGGTCTCGCTGCCGGCGAACAGTCCGTCTTGCAGCGCATCCTGGTACCAGTAGCAGAAGGCGCGCGCCTCCACGGCCCCGCGCGAGAAACCGAATACCGACAGAGAGACCAGCGGAATCTCCGGCAGCCGCCTGGCCAGGCGCTCGCGCAGTTTCTGCGACAGCCTCTCCGTCAGCGGCCGGAACCAGTCGCGCCGCAGGATCGGCGGCGCCTCCGGGTCCGGCCTGCGCTGATCGTCGACTTTGTGTTCGTAGTCCTTGATCAGGCTGGCCATCTCGTCGTTTGAAAACAGAGGCTCATTGTCGTAGACGGCACGATGCACAGCGTTGTAAACCTGCAGTACCGCCCAAAGGATGCGCGCCTGGCCACCCTTCGCAAATGCCTTGCCGGCCTGCGTCTCAGTCGTCTCGCCGATCTCCGGAAAGGGTGTGCCAACTCCCGGCATGTAGTAGGGGAAATACTGGTTGGCACTCCCTAAGCTACGCTTGTCCGGATAGGCCAGGTACAGCCGCACGACGTTGCTGTGACAGCGCGTTGCGGGCGGCTTGTCGTCGTAGTCCCGCTTCATGTTGTTGTTCGTGCCGTCGAAGAAGAGCCCGACATTCACGACATTTACGCAACGGGGACGTGCGCCCCGCTTGAAGTGCAGGCAAGACGGGCTGTGGTCGTCCAGATAGTGCTCCTCCTTCTGCGTGAGTCGGCAGTACTCCGCTGCGGGAGCGTACCGCGTGTTGATGGCGGGCGTATTGACGGGATGCTTCATCTGCGTCCCTCTCCGCGTTGCCGTTTCGGATCCACTGGGTAGGGAATTGGGTGCTTGCTGCCGCTGGGCCCCGACAACGAGACGACAACGCGGATCTGATCGTTCGGGAAGAAGTGGACATACACGTCACCCGCTTTGGTATACGGCTCCACCAGCACGCCCTTCTTGATTTTCCAGTTGTCGTCCTTGCCGTCATTGATGAGCAGGTCGTACTTGATATCCACGGTCAGGTCGGGCCGCCAGACGCGCGGCAAACGCACGCAGCAGGTGCCCGCGATACCGCCGCCATAGACGTCGGCATTACGCCCGAAGGCGCCGTTGACGGAAAACTCGTAGAGAAACTGGTTTGTATGGTTGACCGCGCCGAGCGAGGCATTGAAGTAACGCTTGTCGTCATCGCGCGTGGACAGACCACCGTTGTCAGCGCAGGCCGACAACATGACTACGGCCAGGGTGGCAATCAGCCGGCAAAGTCGTGGCATTTCTGAAGGGTCTCCGAGCGGGAAGGTGCTCACTTGCGTCCCTCACCGCGTTGCTGGTTCGGATCCACCGGATAGGGGATGGGATGCAGGCTGCTTCGCGGCCCCGGCGTTGAGACAACAACGCGAATCTCATCTTTCGGGAAGAAGTGGACATACACGTCACCCGCTTTGGTATACGACTCCACCGGCACGCCCTTCTTGAATTTCCAGTTGTGCTTGCTGCCCTCGTCCAACGTCAAATCGTATTTGATATCCACGGCGAGGTCGGGCCGCCAGACGCGCGGCAGGCGCACGCAGCAGGTGCCCGCGATACCGCCGCCATAGACTTCGGCATTACGCCCGAAGGCACCGTTGACGGAAAACTCGTAGAGAAACTGGTTCGTATGGTTGACCGCGCCGAGCGAGGCATTGAAGTAGCTCTTGTCGTCATCGCGGGTGGACAGGCCACCGCTGTCGGCGCAGGCCGACCCCATGACTACGGCCAGGGTGGCAAACAGTCGGCAAAGTCGTCGCATTTCTGAAGGGTCTCTGAAAGGGGAAAGGTGCTATGCAGCAGGGACCGTCACGCCCTCCAGCAGCGTCGGGAGGTCCGCCTGCTTCTGGCTGGCCATGAGCAGTGCGTTCGCGACAGCCGGATGCCGTTCGCAATCACCGGGAAAGAACAAGGCAAAGCGGATGTATTGGTATCGATCCTGGTCGGCATCGATCGCCAGCCGGTCAAGCGTGGCGAGGCACTGCCTGGCGGTGTCGTATTGCTCGATCGGGCTGCGTGTCAGTTCGGCATGCTCGCTGGTACGCGCCAGCCGGGCCAGATGGGCATCCGCCTCGCTCCAGCCGATCATTTGCGCGAACTGTTGCTCAGTCACGCGAAAGTCTCTGACGAAGTCGTCCGGGTCGGCTGGCGCGATATCCGGCCGACCGTCCAGAATCCGCAGTTGCCCATGGCGATTCACGGCCATCCACGCGTCAATGCCGGCAAACGCATGGTCATGCTGTTCAGCCGTCAGCCATCCCGACGGAGGGGGCCAGACGCGCGCATCCCCAAAGCGCAACACCCAGCTTTCTCCATCGCCATCGGTAATGCTTGCCACGCGCATGAGCTGCGCCTTGACGACTTCCACCGGATGCGTGCTGACCAGGAATGCAAGGGTCGGCTTGCCGCTGCAACGTGCCAGCAACGGCGGCAGGACAGGCTTCAGCAGCGCGGGGGCTCCCGGAAGCGATAGCAAGCTTGGCGAGACGTGCCGCGCATTGTCAAACCCGATCTGACCAGCGTAGACGGACAGTGGCGCCGGCCAGCCCTGCGCACTGCAAAACTCGGGAAACTCTTCGCCCATCAGACAGTCGATCAGGGCGTAAAAATGAAGGTCAGGCTTCCGTGCGAGACAGTCCTGCCAGGTCAGCAGGACCTGCGCTGCGAGTTGGGGGTGGTATTGGGCCACCGCGAAGAACATGGGCGTGCTCCTGCAAGACGTCTCTACTCACGATGCCGGCAGACACATCCAGGTTGACGGTGCGTGCCGCTGTGGCGACACGCCAGTTCACTTTCTGCGCGCCGCACGTTACGCCGTTCTTGCTGGGCTGAGAACCTCAATGACGCCGCAATCCGCCGAGAATTGAGCCATGTCAAGGGCTTGGTCTTTTTCGGCGAGCATGCGTTGTCTCGCTCCTGGCGCTCGTTTTTTTGATGGTCGTCCGCCCCACTTGCCCCAACTGTTCCGTTCGCAACGCGCACAACTGTGCATGGCGTGCTGCCTACAGCGCACTACACTGGCAGTTCGTCCAATTTTCCGCAGCGCACCCATGGCCACCTACGCCTTCCGCCTCGTCAACGTCTTCGCCGAATCCACGTTCGGCGGCAATCCCCTGTGCGTGTTCGAAGACGCCCGTGGCCTGGACGACGCGGCCATGCAGGCCCTGGCGCTGCAGTTCAACCTGTCGGAGACCACCTTCGTGCTGCCCTCGGACCGGGCGACCGCAGCCGTGCGGATCTTTACCACGGGCTACGAGATGCGCTTTGCCGGCCACCCCACGCTGGGCACGGCCCATGTGGTGCGCGACCTCGCAAGAACCGGGGATTCGCTGTCCTTGGAATTCAAGGCCGGCGTGGTCCCCGTCACCGCCGTGGACGACCGCTGGACGTTCACCGCGCCCCATGAGGGCGCCCCGCGAACGGCGCCCACGGGGCTGGCCGATGCCGACATGGCGTCGCTGCTGGGCCTGGCGGCCGACGATCTGGCCGGATCACCCATATGGGTCGATACCGGCGCCGACCAGTTGCTGGTGCCGGTGAAGACGCCCGACGCGGTGCGGCGCGCCGCGCCCGACAGCAGCCGGCTCGGCCTGTGGCCGCAGAGCAGCCTGGGCCGCAAGACCGCCTATGTGTTCGCCTTCGACCCCGCGCAACCGGGCAAGGTGCTGGCACGCTACTTCTTCACCAAGCAGGGTGGCGGCGTGGCGGAAGACCCGGGCACCGGCTCGGCCTGCGCCAACCTGGGAGGCTGGCTGCTGGCCACGGGCCACGCGCTGCCGGCCGCGTACGAGGTGGATCAGGGCGAATTCGTCGACCGCCGCTGCCGGTTGGACCTGACCGTGACCGCCGAACGCGCGATCCGCGTGGGCGGCCGCGTGATCGAGATCGGCCGTGGCACCATCACGATCTGATCGGCACCCATCCTGATAACGTCCCCGCGCCCCATCATGACAACCCACGACATTGCCGCGCTCGCCAACCTGGAATCGCTGTACGCCGAGCCCGCCGGCGCCTCGCTGGCCAAGGAAATCGACTACCTGCACCCGCACTACCGCGCTTTCGTGGACGCATCGCCGTTCTGCCTGCTGTCCACGATGAACGACAAGGGCGGCGACTGCTCGCCGCGCGGCGACCGGCCAGGCTTCGTACAAGTCCTAGACGACCGCACGCTGCTGCTGCCGGACCGCCGCGGCAACAATCGCATCGACAGTCTGCGCAATATCGTGGCCGATCCGCGCGTGGGCCTGCTGTTCCTGGTACCCGGCGTCAACGAGACGCTGCGCGTGAGCGGCGTGGCGAAGATCTCCACCGACCCGGACCTGATCGCGCGCTGCGTGGTGGACGGCAAGGCGCCGACCACGGTGCTGGTGATCTCGATCCGCTCGGTGTTCTTCCAGTGCGCCCGCGCGCTGGTGCGTTCGGCATTGTGGTCGCCCGAGGCGCAGATCACGCGCGACCAGTTGCCGAGCACCGGCACCATCGTCGCCGCGCTGAGCCGGGACGCGATCGACGGTGCCGCCTACGACCGCGACTGGCCCGAGCGCATGCGCAAGACGCTGTACTGACCTATACCGGCAGCCTGCCCTTCCCACCCCCAACTACCCGCCCCAGCCATGTACATGCCATCCCACTTCGCCAGCGACGACCCTGACCTGATCGACGAGGTCATGCGCCGCTACGCGTTCGCCACGCTGATCGGCACCGACGCCGATGGCCTGCCGTTTGCCACCCACCTCCCGGTCGTCGCGGAACGCGCGACCGAGGGCGGCTGGCGCATCGAGGGCCACGTCGCGCGCGCCAATCCACACTGGAAGTGGCTGGAGGCGACGCCCACGGCACTGCTGGTGTTCCAGGGCCCGCACGGCTATATGTCGCCGTCGCTCTATGAGCAGAAACTGTCGGTGCCGACGTGGAACTACGTGGCCGTGCATGTCTACGGCGAGGTCACGACCGTGCATGACGCGGCGGACAAGGACGCGCTGCTCAAGCGCCTGATCGGCCGCAACGAGCCCGGCTACGCGCAGCAGTGGCGCGACCTGCCCGAGGATTTCCAGCAGAAGATGCTGGGCGGCATCGTCGGGCTGCGCCTGGTGCCAACGCGCGTGGAAGGCAAGTTCAAGCTCAGCCAGAACCGCCCCGCCGCGGACCGCGCGCGCATCCTGGAAGCGCAGCGCGCCGGATCGGCACTCGAGCAGGACATGGCCGACTGGATGGCGCGGCTCACGGGGGAAGCGTAGTTCTCCCCTCGCCTTGTTTTCTCCCCTCTCCCGCAGGCGGGAGAGGGGTCGGGGGAGAGGGATTGAGCGGAATGTGCGATATCACTTCGTAGAACCGCCGCCCCTCTCCCCCAGCCCCTCTCCCAAAGGGAGAGGGGAGAAAACAAAAACTCATCCGCGCGGCAGCCATTCGGGCGCGTGTGTGCCCAGCGGCACCGACGGCAGCGCCCAATGCGCCGGAGTTTCCGACAGCCGCGCGGCGTGGCGCACCACGGTCAGCTCGCCAAACCCGGACTCCTGTACCTCGAGCAGGTCTGAAATCTCGTCGATATGCTGGTCCGGCACGCGCAGCCCGTCGGGCACGCGCCCCAGGCTGCGCAGCCACTGCCCCACCTGCGCCAGCGATACCCGCACATGCCAGCTGCCGCCCTCCACCGCGCGCCGGTGCAGTGCCGCCATGGCGCCAAACGCCAGCAGGTAGCCCGCCGCATGGTCCAGCACCTGCGCCGGCAGCGGCTTCGGATCGGCGCTGCCGGCCGCCTGCGCCTCGTCGTGATTGAAGCCGGTGGCGGTCTGCACCAGCGAATCGAACCCCCGCTTGCCAGCCCATGGCCCCACGTGCCCGTAGGCCGACAGCGACACATAGACGATGCCGGGCCGCGCCCGCGCCGCGGCCTCCGCGCCGGCGCCAAGATCGGCCAGCCCGCCCGGCCGGTAGCCCTGCACCAGCACGTCGGTGCCGTGCAGCAGCTTGTGCAGCGTGCGCTTGTCGTCCGCGTCGCGCAGGTCAAGCTGGCAGGACCGCTTGCCGCGCCCGGTGTCGATCACCAGCGGCGCGATGGACGGCAGGTGCGCCGCCGTGACCAGCAGCACGTCGGCGCCGTGCGCGGCCAGCGTGCGGCCCGCCACCGGACCGGCGATGATCCGCGTGAAGTCCAGCACGCGCACGCCCGACAGCGGCCGCGCGTCCACATTGGCCTCGGCATGCGCGGGCAGCGCCGGCAACGGCTGCGGCGGCGCATCGCCGATCTTCTCGATGGTCAGCGGCGGCAGGCCCGCGATGGCCTGGGCCTGCGGATGCGCGCGCCATTCGTCGAAGGTGCGCATGGCGGCCACCACGAGCCCGGCCTGCGACGCCGTGGCCTCGAACGCCTCGGCCTCCCAACCGGCCAGCGCCGCGCGCACCGCGTCCTTGTCGTGGGCGCAGTGCAGGATGCGCAGCACGCCGTCGCGGTGATGCGGGAAATTGGTATGCAGCCGCACCCAGCGCCCGTCGCCGCACGGATACAGCCCGGCGATCCTGTCCCACAGCTCGGGCGCCGGCCCGCCGTTCACGCGCAGGTAGCGCTCGCTGCGGAACTCGGCCAGCGCGTGCCGCATGTCCACGGCAATGTCCTGCCAGCGGCCCGTGCGCTGGGCCCACAGCGCGGCGGCGGCCAGCGCCGAGGCCCCCAGGCTGGCCTGCGCGGCGGCGCCGACGGCAAAGCTCGAAGGCAGGATGGGGTCCGCGCCGGACAGGTGCGCATGCGCGAGCGCCCCGGCCGGCATGCCGGCGCCGCGCCACAGGGCGGCCAGCGCCTCGGGCCCCGATACGGAAGGCGAGGACGACAAGGAAGAGGAAGAAGGCGCAGAGGAAGCAGTGTTCATGGGTTGTGTTCCCGCAACATGGCCCAACATGCTCATGCCACGATGGCGGCATGCGTTGACCTGTCGTGGATTCTGCACCACATGGGGCCATCGCGTCATGAGCCGATTCTGAAAATCACGCCATGCCGCCGGGTTGCCCCGCAGGCACGGTAAAATCCCGCCATTCCACCGAATACAGGGCAACCCCGGGACGCCTCCCGGGAAGCCCCGACCATGCTATCCGGCCGCCTCCGACGCGGCGCCACCATGAGCCAAGACAACAAGCCCACCGACACCCCCGCCGCCTCCAACTTCCTGCGGAGCATCATCGACCAGGACCTGGCCGCCGGCACCTACGCCGGCCGCACCGACGCGCAGGGCGCGCCGCTGCCCCCGGTGGTCACGCGCTTTCCGCCGGAGCCCAACGGCTACCTGCACATTGGCCACGCCAAGAGCATTTGCGTGAACTTCGGGCTGGCGCGCGACTACGCGGGCCGCTGCCACCTGCGCTTCGACGACACCAATCCGGTCAAGGAAGACACGGAGTATGTCGATTCGATCATCGACGCCGTGCACTGGCTCGGCTTCTCCTGGGATGCCGGCCTGCCGGGCGCCCGGCCGCACCTGTACTTCGCGAGCGACTACTTCGAGCAACTGTACGCCTTCGCGGAGACGCTGATCGAACGCGGCGCCGCCTATGTGGACAGCCAGAGCGCCGAGCAGATCGCCGCCACGCGCGGCAACTTTTCCGAACCGGGCAAGCCGTCGCCATTCCGCGACCGCACGGCCGAGGAAAACCTGGCGCTGTTCCGCGACATGCGCGCCGGCAAGTACGGCGACGGCGAGCACGTGCTGCGCGCGAAGATCGACATGACCGCGCCGAACATCGTGATGCGCGATCCGGTGCTCTACCGCATCCGCCACGCCCATCACCACCGTACCGGCGACAAGTGGTGCATCTACCCGATGTACGACTTCACGCACTGCATCTCGGATGCGATCGAGAACATCACGCATTCGCTGTGCACGCTGGAATTCGAGAACAACCGTCCGCTGTACGACTGGGTGCTCCAGCACCTGCGCGATGCCGGCGCGTTCCGCGACCCCCTGCCGCACCAGTACGAATTCGCGCGCCTGAACCTGACCTACGCCATCACCAGCAAGCGCAGGCTCAAGCAGCTGGTGGACGAAAAGCGCGTGGATGGCTGGGACGATCCGCGCATGCCCACCATCGTCGGCATCCGCCGCCGGGGCTATACGCCGGAATCGATCCAGCTGTTCTGTGACCGCGTGGGCGTGTCGAAGGCCGACAGCTGGATCGACATGAGCACGCTGGAAGGCGCCGTGCGCGACGACCTGGACGCGCGCGCGCCGCGCAGCGTGGGCGTGCTGGACCCGGTCAAGCTGGTCCTGGACAACTATCCGGAAGGCCAGAGCGAGGAATGCTCGGCGCCGGTCCACCCGAAGCAGCCCGAGCTGGGCCGCCGCGTGTTCCCGCTGTCGCGCGAACTGTGGATCGAGCGCGAGGACTTCAGCGAGAACCCGCCGAAGGGCTACTTCCGCCTGTTCCTGGGCAACAAGGTGCGCCTGCGCTACGGCTACGTGATCGAATGCACGGGCGTGGACAAGGATGCCGACGGCAAGGTGGTGGCCGTGCACGCCAACTACCTGCCGGAAACCCGGAGCGGCACGCCGGGCGCGGACAGCGTGAAGGTCAAGGGCAACATCCACTGGGTCAGCGCGGCGCATGCGTACGAGGCCGAGGTGCGCCTGTACGACCGGCTGTTCAACGACCCGAACCCCGATGCCGGCGGCAAGAACTTCCTGGACGCGCTGAACCCCCATTCCAAGAAGGTGGTCACCGCCTACCTGGAGCCGGGCCTGCGCGAGGCGCGCGCGGAAGACCGCTTCCAGTTCGAGCGCCACGGCTACTTCGTGGCGGACCGCGTGGATTCGCAGCCGGGCAAGCCCGTCTTCAACCGCACGGTGGGCCTGAAGGACAGCTGGGGCAAATGACGATGACGCAAACCATCACGTTTCCGCTCGAAGGCGAATTCATCGCGCTCAACGACCTGCTGAAGCTGGCCGGCGTCTGCGACAGCGGCGGCGCGGGCAAGGCGCTCGTGGCGGCTGGCGAGGTCTCGGTGGACGGCGCGGCCGAGTCGCGCAAGACCGCCAAGATCCGCGCCGGCCAGGTTGTCGGCGTGGCCGGGGTGCGGATCAAGGTGGTGGCGGCCTGAGGCCACCGGTCTGCCCCATGAAACCAAAGGATCTGTGATGCCGATTGCGTTCTGGTGCGTGCTGGCGGCGGGCCTGCTGCCCGTCCTGACCGTGGCCATTGCCAAGGCCGGCAGCCGTGCCGGCTTTGACAATCATGACCCGCGCGGCTGGCTGGAAAAGCAGAGTGGCCGCGCGCGGCGGGCCGACCTGGCCCATCGCAACCACTTCGAGGCGTTTCCGTTCTTCGCGGCGGCCGTGCTGACCGCGAGCCACCTGGCCGCCCCGCAGGCGCGGATCGACGAACTGGCGATCGTCTTCCTCGTCGCCCGCCTGCTCTACACGGCCTGCTACCTGACCGATCGCCCCACGCTGCGCACGCTGTGCTGGACCATCGGCTACCTGACCGTGATCGGCATCTTCCTGTTGCCGGTCTTCGTTCACTAGCCATGGCCAGGCCGATGCCGCGCCGCGCGCTGGCTGCCCTCATCGCCGCCGCCGGCGCGTGGGCGCCGGCCTGGGCGGCACCCACGCACTACACGGTCGATCCCACCCACACCAGTGTTTACTTTGGCGCCAGCCATTTCGACCGCACCACGGTGCGCGGGCGCTTCAACAAGCTGGACGGCCGCGTCATCTACGATCCCGCCACGGGCGCGGGGTCCATCGACTTCACCATCGATACCGAATCCGTCGATACCGGCAACCGCAGCCTCGATGGTGTGCTGCGTTCGCCACAATTCTTCGATTCCCAGAATATTCCCGTCGCGCGCTTCCAGGGCAACCGCTTCGTCATGGAGGGGGGCAAGCTCGTGGCCGTCGAGGGGCAATTCTCGCTGCTTGGCGTGACCCAACCGCTGCGGCTTGAAGTGGACCGGTTCAGTTGCGGCCGGGTGGTGCTGTTCGGCATTGGCCGGGATGTCTGCGGCGGTGACTTTCACGCCACACTGCAACGCAGTGCCTTCGGCATGACCCGCTTCCTGCCCGACGTGAGCGACACGGTGACGTTGCAGATTTCGGTGGAAGCCACGCCCGCGCCATGAGGATTATGAGGATGACGGCCACGGGTCACCTTTGGCGGCAGGAATTTCAGTAGAATCAGCGCCTTGCCCCATCCTGCCGCGTTCCGCCCCCCGCGTGCCCGGCGCTTTCCCGAGTCGAGATGATCACCATCCCCGTTGGAGACGTCGTCGCGGCGTCCCTCGCTGCGGCCGGCGCCTGCCTGGCCTGCAGCATTCCCGCCCAGGTTGTCCGCAAGTTCCCGCTCTGGGCCTACCAGACCTACGGCCGTGGCGCCCTGCTGATCCCAATGCTGGCGATCATGGTGGGCACCATGCTCGTGAGCTTGGCGCTGGACGGCCAGATCGACACCGGTACCGGCCTGGCACTGGTGGCGGCGGCGGCGTTCCTGGGACTCGTGCTGGCATCGGCCGTGCTGCGCTTCTGGCTCAGCCACAAGCGCAAGCCCTGAGCGCATCGCGCGGAGTGCCTGCGGGGCGCCATTGGCGGGACAGCGCACGCAAGCGCGAGGGTTTTCCATCGCGTGGCGGCGCGGATCACGTATGATTCGGCCTTTCGCGCGCCGAGCAACGTTGCCGGCGCCAGCCCGCATCACCTGATTCCATGGCGCTCAAGTCCACCATCTTCAAGGCCGATCTGTCCGTGTCCGACATGGACCGGCCCTACTACGGCAACCACACGCTGACCATCGCCCAGCATCCGTCCGAGAACGATGCGCGGATGATGGTGCGGCTGCTCGCATTTGCCTGCGAGGCCACCGAGACGCTGACCTTCACGCGCGGCCTGGACGAACCGGACGAGCCCGACCTCTGGGACAAGACGCTGACCGGCGAGATCGCACACTGGGTGGAACTGGGCCAGCCCGACGAGGCGCGGCTCAAGCGGGCGTCGTCGCGTGCCGACCGCGTCACCGTGTATACGTATCAGAGCGCCAGCGCGCGCGAATGGTGGAAAGGCATGGCCGGCAAGGCCGGCAAGCTGCGCAACGTGACCGTCTACAATGTGCCTTCGGAAGCCGTGGAGGCACTGGCCGGCCTGGCCCAGCGCGCCATGCGCCTGTCGGTGACCATCCAGGACGCCGAGATCTGGGTCAGCGACGACGACCACAACGTGCAACTGACGCTGGACGTGCTCCAGCGTGCCGCCGGCTGAGCCGCGGCGCCCTCTTCTTTCATCGTCACATAACCAGGAAGATTGCGATGCAAACCACTCCCTCCGGCCTGCAATTCGAAGATACTGTCGTGGGTGCCGGCGACGAAGCCAAGGCAGGCCAGCACGTGACCGTGCACTACACCGGCTGGCTCTATGAGAACGGCCAGGCTGGCCGCAAGTTCGATTCGAGCAAGGACCGCAACGACCCGTTCGTGTTCCCGCTGGGCGCCGGCCACGTGATCCGTGGCTGGGACGAAGGCGTGCAGGGCATGAAGATTGGCGGCACGCGCCGCCTGGTGATCCCCGCCGACCTCGGCTACGGTGCCCGTGGCGCCGGCGGCGTGATCCCGCCCAACGCCACGCTGCTGTTCGAAGTGGAACTGCTGGCGCTCTGATTCCGGCACCGCCGGACCAGCCTCAGCAAAAAACGGACGCCTCGGCGTCCGTTTTTGCATGGTGGAATCCCGGAATCAGGATCAGAACCCGATCGCCGCGTTGCCCACGTCCACGCGCACCTTGTCGCGGTCCAGCAGCCGGCCGGCGTGGCGGGCAAAGTCCTGCGCCCACGCGGCGTTGTCGCTGAAACGGCCCTCGCCCGAGAACTTGGCCACGTTCAGGATCTTGTCGATGACCAGCACCTTGCCCACCGGGCTCGATGCCTGGCAGTCCAGCTCGGCGTACTCGCGGTCGAACCAGGCCCATCCGGCCTCTTCGGTCACGGCCGCCAGTTCGGCGTCGCCGAGGGTGAATTCGAATTCCTTGCCACTGCCGAACACCACGGTAAGCGTACGCGCCATGACCGGTTCTCCAAGAAGTCAGCCCTCATTGTAGAGATTTGCCGGCCCGGCGGGCGATTTCACGGCGCAAATGCGCCATGCCGATAACCGTTGCCTGCGCCACACACCCGGTGCATTGTCCGAGGCTTCCTTGCCACGGATCAATACGCTTTGGATTATGCTTGCACCCATGGCCATCACAAGACAGGACCTCGAAGCGGACAGGCTGCGCGCGTCGCTGTGCAGCACACCGCTCGCGTCCTCGCTGCTGCCCGAGGCCGACATCGAACGCTCGGTCCACGACACGCTGGCCAGCCGGCCCAATGGCGACGACATGCAAGGCGACGTGTGGCTGTTCGGCTACGGCTCGCTGATCTGGAATCCGATGGTGGTCCACACGGACCGCCGCCTGGCCACCGTGCACGGCTACCATCGCGGCTTCTACCTGTACTCCCGCATCAACCGCGGCACCTGTGACCACCCGGGGCTGGTGCTTGGCCTGGATCGGGGCGGCTGCTGCACCGGCATGGCGTTCCGCATCCCGAGCCATGTGATCGAACAGGAATTCCGCGTGCTCTGGCGCCGCGAGATGCTGACCGGCGCCTATCACCCGCGCTGGCTGCGCGTGAAGCTGGACGACGCGCCCGATGCGCCCGCGCAGCGCGCGCTGGCCTTCGTGATGAACCGCGAACATGCCTCCTACGCGGGCCGGCTGCCCGATACCCGCGTGGTGGATTGCCTGCGCCACGCCTGCGGCCTGTACGGCCCGGCGCGCGAATACCTCCAGCAGACGTTGCTGGGGCTGGCCACCAACGGCGTGGACGATCCCTACCTGGGCCGCCTGTGGCGCCTGCTGCAGGACAGCGATGCCGCCGCCGGCCCCGGCGACGATCCGCACCGCCACCGGCCGGCCCCGATGCAGGCCCATCCCGCCAATGGCGCCGATGGCGCCGATGCCGTGGCGGCCTCCATCGCCCCGCACGAAACCGTCTGAGGCCATTCGCCGACCCACATCATGACGCGCTCCCAGACCCGCCCCCGCCGCCAGGCAATTGCCGAGATGCTCGGGCTGATGGGACTGCTGATGGGCGGCGGCCTGCTGGCCGGCCAGGCCAGCCAGACGCTGGCGCGCTCGCTGGGCGGCCTGGGCAGCATCGGCAACAGCGGCAATGCCCTCGCCCAGTCGCCGCCGCGCCCGCCGCGTCCCGCCCCGATACCGCGCAACGACGGCATGGCGGGGCTCGACCGCAACCTGATCACGGCGGCCGGCATTGGCGACGTAGATCTCCTTAATCGCCTGCTGGCGGCTGGCGCCTCGGTACAGGCCGTTGACGAACGTGGCCGCACCGCGCTGCTGGCGGCGGTCTACAACCGGCGCAACGAGGTGGCGCGCACGCTGATCACCGCGGGTGCCGATGTCAACCGCAAGGATGGCGAGTCGGGCAGCCCGTTCCTGGTTGCCGCGGCCACCGGCCAGATCGAGATCGTCCGGCTGGCCCTGTCACATGGCGCCGACCTGCGCAGCACCGACCGCTACGACGGCACCGCGCTGATCGCCGCAAGCCAGCATGGCAACGTGGAAATCGTGAAGTTGCTATTGAAGGCCGGGATGCCGGTGGATCATGTGAACCAGCTTGGCTGGACCGCGCTGCTCGAGGCCGTGGTGCTCGGCGACGGCAGCGCGCGCTATGAAGAGGTGGTCCAGCTGCTGCTGGACGCGGGCGCGGACGCCAACCTGGCCGACCGCGAAGGCGTGACGCCCACGCGCCATGCGCGCGAGCGCGGCTACAAGACCATGGTCAGGATGCTGATGCGCGCCCGCGGGCACTGAGGTCGTTGAGAAAGCAAGACGCCAGCCGTTATCAGCCGTTGCGCGCGTTCTCGGACTCCTGCAACTGGCGCCACATCACCTTGCCCGTGCCGGACTTGGGCAGCGCCTCCACGAATTCCACCACGCGCGGATACTTGTACGCCGCCATGTGCTCTTTAGCCCACTCGATGATGTCTTCCGGCGTGGTCTTGCCCTTTGCGTCGGTGCGCAGCACCACCACGGCCTTGACGGTCTCGCCGCGATAGGCATCGCGCGTGCCGATGATGCACGCCTCCTGCACGGCCGGATGCTTGTACAGCAGGTTCTCCACCTCGGCCGGCCAAACCTTGAAGCCCGACGCATTGATCATGCGCTTGAGACGGTCGGTGATGAAGAAATAGCCGTCCTCGTCCATGCGGCCCAGGTCGCCGGTGCGGAACCAGGTCTTGCCCTCCAGCTCGATGAACGCGTCGCGCGTGGCATCGGGCTTGCCCCAGTAGCCCTTGAACACCTGCGGGCCGCGCACGATGATCTCGCCCACCTCGTTCGGCGGCAGTTCCTGCAGCGTCACGGGGTCGATCACGCGGGCATCGGTGTTGAACGTGGGGATGCCCAGGCATTGCAGCTTGGCGCGCTCGGACGGGTTGCTGTGCGTCGGCGCCATGGTTTCGGACAGCCCGTAGCCCTCCATGTAGGTCAGGCCGAACTGGTCCTTGAGCCGCTCGGCCACGGCCTGCGGCATGGCCGCGCCGCCGCCGCCGATGTAGCGCAGGCTGGCCAGGTCGAACGACGCCAGGTTCGGGCTGCCCAGGAAGTCGATCACCATGGTCGGGATGTTGGTCCAGTGCGTGACCTGGTAGCGCGAGATCAGCCGCCCCGCCACCTCGCGGTCCCAGCGCGGCAGCATGACCACGGTGGCGCCGCTGTAGATCGGCCCGTTCATGCCGTACTGCATGCCGGTCACGTGGAACAGCGGCAGCACCGACAGGATCACCGATTCGGCGCCGCTGCCCGACCACGTGCCACCGCCGATCACGTTGTGCATGACCGAGCGGTGCGTGTGGATGCACCCCTTCGGGAAGCCCGTGGTGCCCGAGGTGTAGGGCATGACCGCCATGTCGTCCGGGCCGGCCGTGTGCGGGCCCGGCTGCAGGCCGGCGCCGAGCGCCTCGCCCCACGCCGTGGTGCCGGCCGGCAGCGGGTGCTGGGCCGTGATCCAGGCGGGCGGCGCGTCTTCGGGAAAGGGGTAGCTGGCGGGCAGCGCATCGGCGTACTGCGTGGCCAGCACGTGTTGCAGCTGCTGGTCGGCCGGGACTTCGCCGTTGGCCTGCGCCACGCCGGCGGCCAGGTCGGCGGAGCAGATCGCCACGCGGGCCAGGGCATCGGTCACGTAGTGCTTGAATTCCTCGGCCCGGTTCATCGGGTTCACGGGCACCACCACGGCGTCGGCGCGCAGGATGGCGTAGTAGCTGACGATGAACTGCGGGCAGTTCTGCATGTACAGCAGCACGCGGTCACCCTTCTTCACGCCGGCCCGCTGCTGCAGCCAGCCGGCCAGCGCCGTGGCCTGGGCCTCCAGCGCGCGGAACGTGATGGCATTGCCGAAATAGCGGATCGCCGACTTGTCGGCGTAGCGGCGCGCGGACACCTCGAGGTTGTACCAGAGCGAGGTCTCGGGCAGCACGATCTCGGTGGGGACGCGCTTGGGCCAGAACTTGAAGTGCGGACGCACGGGCGTGGTGGTCATGGTGTCTCCTGCCAGGTCTTTGCGACCCGTTCTTGGTTTCGTCAATGATCAGGCAATATAACTGAACGATCGTTCTATTTTCAAGCGGAGGTTTTCCCGGCCACGATTGCTTTCCGCGCCTTCGCCCTCACAATAGGCACATCCGGCCGCGTTGCGGCCCCACTTCCGTTCCGAGAGGCAGAACATGAGCGACGTCACCCTGCAGAATTTTGAAGCCGACGTGATCGAGATGTCGCGGCAGGTGCCCGTGCTGGTCGATTTCTGGGCGCCGTGGTGTGGCCCATGCCGCACGCTCGGGCCGATGCTGGAGAAGCTGGAGGCCGAGTCAGGCGGCAAATGGAAGCTGGCCAAGGTCAATGTCGACGAGAACCAGGATCTGGCCGCGCACTTCGGCGTGCGCAGCATTCCGCACGTGGTGGCGTTTGCCGACGGGGAGGCCGTGGACCAGTTCGTCGGCGTGCTGCCGGAGTCGGGCCTGCGCGAGTTCCTGGACCGGCTGACGCCCAATCCGGGCGAACTGGCGCTGCGCGAGGCGCGCGAGCTGGCCGCCGCGGGCGATGCCGAGGGTGCGCGCGCCGCGTATCAGGCCGCGCTGGCCTTCGACCCGGGCGCGGACGACGCGCGGCTGGCCTATATCGGCTTTCTGCTGGACCACAATGCCATCGACGAGGCCGAGGCCGAGTTCGGCCTGCTGTCGCCGCGCGCCCCGCAGGAGGATGGCTACGCCGCGTTGCAGACGCGGCTCGAGGCCGCGAAGAACGTGGGCGACCTGCCCGATGCCACCGCGCTGTCGGCGCACGTGCAGACAAATCCTACGGACCTGGCCGCGCGGCTGGATCTGGCGAACGTGCTGATCGCACGCCGCGAATACGAGCCCGCGCTGGAACAACTGCTGGAAATCGTGCGCCGCGACCGCGGCTTCGGGGAGGACATCGGCCGCAAGACCATGCTGTCGGTGTTCGACCTGCTGGCCGGCCGGCCCGACGTGGTCTCGCGTTGGCGCCGCCAGCTCAGCACCGCGCTGAACTGACCTGGACGGCCCCCGGCCTCAGGCCGGCGGGCCTTCGACAAGTGTGAAGCCGTTGGCTTTCATGTTCTCGACCATCATCGTGTCCATCGACCTGACGTGATGGTCGAACCAGCCGGACAGTTCGCCCACGAGCCGCCGGCCCAGGTCCACCATCCCCTCGTTGGCCACTTTGTCGCGCACGGCCTGCGCCACGGCCAGCACCTGCTTGTGCTCGCCGCTGTGGCAGTAGCGCGGGCCAAAGTCCATCGCCTCCATCCACTGGTCTTCCTGCGCGAAGTGATGGCGCGTGTGCTCCATCCACACGTCATAGGCGGCCAGGAAGCCGGCGTCGTCGGCCTTGGCAACGGCGTCCAGCAACTGGACGAATTCCGCATGGGTGGCGTCGGTGACCGGCTCCCCAAGGTGGAGGTCTGCGGGCAAGCCTTCGGACGAAAGCCCTTCGTGCGGGTGGATGGCGGCGGACATGAGGCGGGCAACGGGCAGGTGGAGGAACGGCCAAGGATACCGATTTCCGGCGCCCGCGATCTGATTTTGCTCAAGCGCGGTTGGCGATTCGGCTATTCCCGGACGATGCGGGTATCCTTGCCGGTCACGACCCCGCTTGCGGCCGACGCGCCCGCCCCCGCCATGCCAAGACTGATCTTCTTCTGCGGCCACGCCGGCACCGGCAAGACCACGCTGGCCCACCGGCTGATCGGCCCGCTCATGCAGGCCACCGGCGAACCGTTCTGCCTGCTCGACAAGGACACGCTCTATGGCCGCTACAGCGCGGCGGCCATGGGCGCGATTACCGGCGACCCCAACGACCGCGACAGCCCCGCCTACCTGAACAACCTGCGGGACCCCGAATACCAGGGCCTGCTCGATACCGCGCGCGAGAACCTGATGCTGGGCATCAGCGCGATCGTGGTTGGCCCGCTCTCGCGCGAAGTGCGCGCGCATCAACTTACCGATCCTGACTGGCTGCACATGCCGGCCGGCACGCGGACGCAGGTGGTGTGGGTGCACCTGCCCGAGGACGAGGCGCACGCGCGCATCGTCAGGCGCGGCAATCCCAACGACGCCTACAAGCTGACCCACTGGGACGCGTATCGCACGCGCCGCTTCATGCCGGATGCGGCCGAGTATCCCGAACTGATCTTCTTCGACAACCTGGCGCCGGATGCCGCCGCCGTGGACGGCCTGCTGCGCCGGCTGGCCAGCTAGTCATTGCCGGCGGCAATGGCCCCGATCACGGCCGACGCCGCCACGAAGCCAAACACCGCCGTCACCGCCACCGACGAGCCAAACCCGGCGCAGGCCAGCCCCTGCGGCGCCTGGCGCGGCGTGGGCGGAATCTCGTCGATCTCGCATGCCTGCTGCTCGGGCTCCGGATAGCGCAGCGGCTCGTCCGAATACACGGCCTGGATGCCGAATTTCTTCTTCGGGTCGCGCGGAAAGCCCCACTGGCGGCGCAGGTTGCCGCGCACCTTGGCCAGCAGCGGGTCCTGGACGGTGCGCGCCAGGTCCTCGATGCGCACCCGCGTGGGATCGAGCTGGCCGCCCGCCCCGCCGCACGTGATCACGCGCGCGCCGTGGCCCCGCGCCCAGCCCAGGATCGCGGTCTTTACCTTTACAGCATCGATGGCGTCGATCACGTAGTCGAAGCCGCCCAGCAGGTCGGCCACGTTGTCCTCAGTCACGAAATCGTCGATCTGCGAGACCCGGCAGCGCGGATTGATCGCCACCATGCGCTCGGCCATGGCCTCCACCTTGGCGCGGCCGTAGGCGTCGCCCAGCGCGTGGATCTGGCGGTTGGTATTGGACGGCGCGATGTGGTCGAGGTCGATCAGCGTGACGCGGCCCACGGCGTTGCGCGCCAGCGCCTCGGCCGCCCAGCTGCCCACGCCGCCGATGCCGATCACGCACACATTGGCCGCCTCCAGCCGCGCGAGGCCCAGCGCCCCGTACAGGCGGGCCACGCCGCCAAAGCGGCGGTGGTAGTCGTCGTCCTCGGGGCTTTCGTGGGTCAGCGGCTCGGGCAGGCCGGGCAGGTCGGCAATGGTCATGACTGGGGGGGAAGGCAAGGCGGCCGGTTTTCGTGGCCGGTTTTCGTGGCCGGTTTTCGTGGCCGGGATTCGGGTGCCGGTATTTTATGTCAGGGCCGGCCCGGCATGGCAGGCCGGGGCCGGCGTTGAAAATCGGCGGACCGGCGACCGCAATGTCAGCGCAAGGCCGACACGGCAGCGCGGCAAGCTCCCCTACAATGGTCATGGAGTGGTTGATCCGCCGCCTGGCAGGCCGTACGCGGCCGGCGCGCCAACAGGAGTCCGACCTCATGCCCGCTTCGCGCCACCAAAAAATCATTGTGTGGAGCGTGCTCACGCCGCTCGCGCTCATGGCGATCCTGGTCATCGTCATCCTGACCTTCGACTGGAACCGCCTCAAGCCCTGGCTCAACGACAAGGTGTCGCAGGCCATCGGCCGCCCGTTCGCCATCAATGGTGATCTGGTGATCACCTGGAAGCGCGCCCAGGGCGAGACCGGCTGGCGCACGCTGGTGCCATGGCCGCGGCTGTCGGCGCGGGACATCACCGTGGGCAATCCCGACTGGGCCAAGGCCCCCAACATGGCCACGGTGCGCGAGCTGATCTTCGTGCTGCGGCCCGCGCCGCTGCTGGCGTACGAGATCAACCTGCCGACGATCGTCGTGGACAGCCCCGCCGTGTGGCTCGAACGGCTGGCCGACAAGCGCAACAACTGGACCTTCGATACCGGCCCCAGCACCGGCCAGTCGAAATGGCACCTGGACGTCGGCGAGGTCGTGTTGCAGCGCGGCAATATGGCGCTGGCCGACGCCGCCGAGAAGATCGACCTGCAGGCCACGCTGGACACCGTGGGCGACCAGGCGCTCTATGACAAGGCGCGCGACGGCGCGCTGGTGCCGCCGACCGATGCCTCGGCAGCCGATGCGTCCGCGCCGGCGGCAAGCGGGGACGCCAAGGCCGGCAAGGCTGGCGGCGACGGCCGCTACGGCATCCGCTGGAAGGCCGTGGGCCACTATCACCAAGCCACCATCAACGCCAGCGGCAAGGCCGGTACCGTGCTGAGCCTGCGCGACGTCAATACGCCCTATCCGGTGCAGGCCGATGTGCGCGTGGGTGCCACGCGGGCCGTGATCGAGGGCACGCTGACCAACCCGGCGCACCTGGGGGCGCTGGACGTGCACCTGATGCTGTCCGGCGACAGCATGGCCAAGCTCTATCCGCTGACCGGCATCGTGCTGCCGTCCACGCCGCCCTACGAAACGCGCGGGCGGCTCGTGGCCACGCTCAAGAAAGGTGCATCAACCTACACTTATCGCGCATTCACGGGCAAGGTCGGCGGCAGCGACCTGGGCGGCACGCTCACGTTTGCCCAGCGCGCGCCGCGACCGCTGCTGTCCGGCGAACTGGTATCGAACCAATTGCTGTTTGCCGACCTCGCGCCGCTGATCGGCGCCGACGCCAAGCCTGGCCAGGCCGCGTCCGACAGCCCCGTGACGCAGCCGGCCGACAAGGTGCTGCCCGTGGCGCCGTTCCGCACCGAGCGCTGGGACGCGATCGATGCCGACGTCAAGTTCACCGGCAAGCGCATCGTGCGCGACGAGAATTTGCCCATCACCGACCTGTCCACGCACCTGAAGCTGACCGACGGCGTGTTGCTGCTCGATCCGCTGAACTTCGGCGTGGCGGGCGGCAACCTGGTGTCCACGATCCGGCTGGATGGCAAGCGCGAGCCGATGGGCGCCATGATGGACATGAACGCGCGCCACCTGAAGCTCAAGCAGTTGTTCCCGAAGATCGATTCGATGCGCGCGAGCATCGGCGAGGTGAATGGCGCCGCCAGGCTGTCCGCCACCGGGAATTCGGTGGCCGCGCTGATGGGATCGTCGAACGGCGAGGCCAGGCTGCTGGTGGAAAACGGCACGGTCAGCAAGTTCATCCTCGAGGCCATCGGGCTGAATCTGGGCAGCGTGGTGATTTCCAAGCTGTTTGGCGACAAGCCGGTGCAGATCAACTGCGGCGTCAGCGACTTCGCGTTCCAGGACGGCATCGCCCGCGCGCGCACGTTCGTGCTCGATACCCGGGATGCCGTGATCAATATCGAGGGCGCCATCGATTTCCGCGACGAGCGGCTGGCGCTGACCATCCACCCCGACTCCAAGGGCATGCGTATCATCTCGCTGCGCTCGCCGCTGTACGTGGGCGGTACGTTCAAGAAGCCGTCGGTGAGCCCGAACATCGCCATCCTGGCCCTGCGTGCCGGTGGCGCGCTGGCGCTGGCGCTGACCGCGCCGGTGGTCATGGTGGTGCCGCTGCTGGACGTGTCGCCGGGCGGCGAGGAAAGCCAGTGCGCCGGGTTGCTGGCCGACCTGAAGAAGCGTCCAACCGCCCCGCCACCGGGCAAGACATACCGCGATCCGGCCGCCGCCAAGGGCGCGAAGCAGGCCGCGCCGCCGGCGCAGCAGAATCCGCCCCGCCCGGCCAGCCCGGCCAGCCCGGCCAGCCCGACCACCAATACGCCGCAGTACGAGGGCGGCTGACGCCGTGCGTCCACGTCCTTTGGTAGACACGATGTTGCGGATTTGCACGCCCCCCTTCGCCGCCGTTGTGTCCGGCCCGTGGACCGGCGCATAATTAAACGGCCATTTACAAGAAAGCACTGAACAGAATGGCATACATCGGGTCGCCGATGCCGGTCCAGTCCGGCGCAGGCGCCCTTGGCAGGTGCGGCTACGGCCGCACTTATTTTTTTCTTTTCGCGCACTTTTCGTTCCGGAGGAGACCTTGCCGGCGGCACGTTCCACCGCAGTCCCTCTCTCCCGCCTCGTCCCATGACGTTGCCTCATGCCGCCGCCCCGCCGATCAGCTGGCTGATCGCCCTGACGGTGTGCAACCACGTGGCGTACAACGCCAGCCGTGTCGTCGTTTCCCTGTTTGCCATCTCGCTCAAGGCGTCCACGATCACGCTGGGCATCCTGATGTCGCTCTACGCGCTGCTGCCGATGTTCCTGGCAATCCGCGCCGGGCGGCGCATCGACGAGATCGGGCCGCGCCTGCCGATGACGGCCGGGTCGCTGATGGTGGTGGCCGGCACGCTGCTCCCCGCGATCTGGCCCGATATCGGCGCGCTCTACGCGGCCTGCGCGCTGATCGGCGTGGGCTTCATGCTGGTCCAGGTGGCCATGCAACTGCTGATCGGGCAGGTCTCGACCAACGACACGCGGCTGCGCAACTACACGCTGCACGCGCTCGGGCTGTCGGTGTCCGGCACGCTCGGGCCCGTGGTCATGGGCTATGTGATCGAGCAGGCCGGCTTCCGGCCCGCGTTCTGCGTGCTGGTGGGCGTGGCGCTGCTCGGCCAGGCCGGGCTCCAGCTCGTGCGCCCGCGGCTGCCGGCGCAGGGGGGCAACGCCGGCCGCATCGCCGTAGCGGATGGCAGCCGCCGTTCCACGCTGGACCTGCTCCAGCACCCGGAATTGCGCGCGGTGTTCATCGCCAGCGCGGTGCTCTCCGCCGCGTGGGACCTGCACGCGTTCCTGATCCCGATCCAGGGCTCGCGCATCGGGCTGTCGCCCTCATCCATCGGCTGGGTGCTCGGCGCGTTCGCCATCGCCACGCTGGCCATCCGCATTGCCATGCCGGTGGTGTCGCGCCATATGTCTGAATGGAAGATCATCCGGACCGCGCTGCTGGTGGGGGCCATGGCCTACCTGGTCTATCCCTTCGTCACGCATTTCTGGCTGATGTGCGGGCTGGCCTTCGTGCTGGGGCTGGCGCTGGGCAGCGCCCAGCCCAACGTGATGAACATCCTCCATACGGTTTCGCCCTCGGGCCGCGCGGGTGAGGCGCTGGGGCTGCGCTCGGCCGTGCTCAACACGAGCCAGGTGGTCTGGCCGCTGACATTCGGCGTGGTGGGCACCGCGCTCGGCATGCTGCCAATCTTCCTGTCGATGGCCGGCGCGATGGGCATGGCCGGCTACTACTCGCACTGGCGCATGCAGACGCGCAAGCCGCGGGCAATCGAGATCGAATAAATAGCTCGAATAAGTACGAATAAAACGCGCCGCGCCTTGCGGCACCGCAAATGCGGCTTGCGGCGCATTCGCTATACTCAAAGCATCCCTTCCTTCGTCAAAGCGACATGACCCATCTCGCCGACCTGCGCCGCAACTACATGCTGAGCGCACTTTCCGAATCCGACGTGGCCCCCGACCCGATCCGCCAGTTCCAGGACTGGTTCGACGAGGCGCTGCAGGCCAAGCTGCCCGAACCCAATGCGATGACGCTGGCCACGGTGGATGCCGACGGCCAGCCGTCGGCGCGCATCGTGCTGCTCAAGGGCATGGACGCCCAGGGCTTCACCTTCTTCACCAACTACGAAAGCCGCAAGGGCCTGGACCTGCAGGCCAACCCGCGCGCGGCGCTGCTGTTCCACTGGGTGCAGCTGGAGCGCCAGGTGCGCGTGGAAGGCATCGTGGAAAAGGTGGACGAGGCCGAGAGCGACGCCTATTACGCCTCGCGTCCGCTGGGCTCGCGGCTGGGCGCGTGGGCGTCGGAGCAGAGCCGCGAGGTGGCCGGCCGCGACGTGCTCGAGGCGCGCGAGGCCGACTATCGCAACAAGTTCGGCGACAACCCGCCCCGGCCCTCGCACTGGGGCGGCTATCGCCTGGTGCCGACGTGGATCGAATTCTGGCAGGGCCGGCCGTCGCGGCTGCACGACCGGATCGCCTATCGCAAGCAGGCCGATGGCAACTGGCAGATCGTGCGGCTGTCGCCCTGAGGGCGTTGAGGAAGGCTTAAAGACGCATTGTCTGCCTGTCCAGACAAGCGATGCGGTATCTGACGGGTCTGGCGACCCGCACTGCACAATTTGGAGAATTGGCGTAAAGTTTTACGGTCGTCGCACCGATACGCGAGCGTGCCGGTGCGGCCCCCAGGGCCCGCCCACACGCACGCATCGACGGGTGACGGGCTGGCCGTGGGGCGTTCGTTCGAGAGGTGTGCCGCAACCAATCGGGAGGAAGCCGCATGTTTTTCAAGCAAGCCCTGGACAAGCAACTCGACAGCTGGATCGCCGACGTGCGCGAGCACGCCAATCTGCCGGTCAAGCTTCGGCTCTGGAATGGCAAGGAGTACCCGCTCGGCCATTTCGAGAAGCCCGAGGTCACGTTGACCGTGCGGGAGGCCACCGCCCTGCCCCTGCTGCTGGTGCCCAGCCTGGACAACCTCGGAGAGGCGTATGTCCAGGAGAAGATCGACCTCGACGGCCGGCTGGCCGACATCATCAACGTGGCCTACGGATTCTCCGCCGCGGCCGCGCGCAGTGCGGGCGGCGCGCTGGCCCGCGTGGCCCAGCACTTCACGCACACCAAGCAGGAAGACAAGGCGTCCATCCAGTATCACTACGACGTCTCGAACGACTTCTACCGGCTCTGGCTCGATTCCAACATGGTCTACTCGTGCGCGTACTTCGAGCACGGCAATGAGGATCTGGCCACCGCGCAGCGCAAGAAGATCGACCATATCCTGACCAAGATCCGGCTCCAGCCGGGGCAGACGCTGCTCGACATCGGCTGCGGCTGGGGCGCGCTGGTGCTGCGCGCCGCGCAGCAGTTCGGCGCGCGCTGCGTGGGCATCACGCTGTCGCAGAACCAGTTCGACCTGGCCACCGCGCGCGTGCGCGCCGCCGGGCTTTCGGACCGCATCGAGATCCGCCTGCAGGACTACCGCGACACCACGGGCCAGTTCGACCGCATCACCAGCGTGGGCATGTTCGAGCATGTGGGCAAGAACAACCTGCCCGCCTACTTCGCCCGCATCCGCGACCTGCTGGCCGATGGCGGCGTGGCGATGAACCACGGCATCACGGCCACCGATCCCGACAGCGGCGAGGTGCCGATGGACGGCTCCGGCTTCATGGATCGCTACGTGTTTCCGCAGGGCGAGCTGCCGCACATCGGCATGGTGCTCCAGACCATGCAGAAGGGCGGGCTCGAGGCGTTCGACGTGGAGCTGCTGCGCCGCCACTACGCGCAGACGCTGTTCCACTGGGCCAACAACTTCGAGGCCAACGGCGAGACCATCCGCCAGATGGTGGGCGAGAAGAAGTACCGCATCTGGCGCGTCTACCTGGCCGGCTGCGCGCACGCGTTCACGACCGACCAGATGTCGATCTACCAGGTGGTGTGCCACAAGGCGCGCCGCCCGGCCGACACCCTGCCGTGGTCGCGGCGCTATATCTATGAATCCGCCATCGGCAATGACGCCTGAATCGATTGACCGGCAATCTTGACCTGTTTGGCGATGCGGCCGCATCGCCAGCTTCCGCACCCCCCGCCGATCCCCCGCAGAAGAAGCCGGCTGGCAAGACCGTCCAGCCCTGGGCGCCCGACGCCGCGCTCGTGGCGCTGGGCAGGCGGCTGCCGCCCAACCTGTACTTCGGCACGTCATCATGGTCGTATCCGGGCTGGCACGGCCTGGTCTACGACGGCCAGTACACCGATAGCCTGCTGTCGCGCAAAGGGCTGCGCGCGTGCGGCCAGCATCCGCTGCTGCGTGCGGCGGGCATCGATCGCGGCTTCTACGGCCCGATTCCACTGACCGATTACATGGCCTACGCGGCGCAGGTGCCCGAAGGCTTCCGCTTCCTGGTCAAGGCGCCAGCCAGCGTCTGCGATGCGTGGCTGCGCGGCCCAGACGGCGCGGGGCGCCTGCCCAACGCGGCATTCCTGAATGCGGAGATCGCGATCCGTGACTTTGTGGTGCCGGCCACGGGCGGCCTGGGCCAGCGCTGCGGGCCGCTGCTGTTCCAGCTCTCGCCGCTGGCAAGCCTTGCCGATGACGGCCCCGCGTTCCTCGCCCGGCTCGACGCCTTCCTGGCCGCGCTGCCGCCGCTGGACCCCACGCTGACGCCGCACGCGTGCTACGCCGTGGAGATCCGCGACGCGGCGCTGCTCACGCCACGCTACATCCGCCTGTTGCGCGAGCGCGGCGTGCGCTTCTGCCTGGCCGCGCGCGACCGGCTGCCGCCGGTGGCGCGCCAGGCCGGTGCGCAGGCGCTGATGGACGATGGCGCGCCCGGCCCGCTGGTACTGCGCTGGATGCTGCGCGAGGGGCGCTCCTATGCGATGGCCGAGCAGGCCTACGCGCCGTTCGACAAGATCGTGGACGAAGACGCGGACACGCGCCACGCCATTGCCGATGTGGTGGTGCGCACGCTGCGCACGGGCCAGCCCGCCTATGTGATCGTCAGCAACAACGCCGAGGGCTGCGCGCCCCTGAGCATCGCGCGGCTCGCGCAGGCCATCGCCGATCGGCTCGACGCCCCGGCCTGATCGTTCCGCCCATGCAAAAGCGCCGCATGCGGCGCTTCGGCGGCAAAGACCCCACTACCGGGCACAATGTCCGGACTCCGCTACAATCGGGACAACTTGTGGCGGGCCCCTCCGCCGCAGTCCCGCCCCCCGCTTTTGTGCGACATCCCACCGACGCCCGCGCAGCGCAAGGTGATAACCGTACCGATGCGTACCGGCTGACGATGCAATGAAAATCATGGAATTGTGTGGAGCCCAAGACATGGGCATGCTGAATCGGGCCGAAGACCCGGAGGCCGACGCCGCGGTCGAGGGTCGCAAGGCTGCCTCGCCCGACTTCGATTCGCTGCATTTCAAGCGAACGCTGTCGCAGTTCGCCACCGGCGTGACCGTCATCACCACGCGCGCGGCGGGGCACGCCCATGCCAACGGCGCCCCATACGTCGGCATCACGGCCAGTTCGTTCAATTCCGTCTCGCTGGACCCGCCGCTGGTGCTCTGGAGCATGGCCAATCGTGCCAACAGCCTGCCGATGTTCCGCGACGGCACGCATTACATCATCAATGTGCTGGCAGCCTCACAAATGGATCTGTGCCAGCGGTTCGCCACGCTCAAGGGCGACCGCTTTGCGGGCGTGGACTACCGGCTGTCCGAGACCGGCCTGCCGATCCTGGCCAACGCGCTGGCCTGGTTCGAATGCCACAACCGCAGCCGCTACGACGAGGGCGACCACGTGATCTTCGTGGGCGAGGTGGAACGCTGCGGCGTGCTCGACTGCGGCGGCCAGCCGCTGGTTTTCCAGGGCGGCCGGTTCTCCACGGTCTCGCCGCTGGACCGCTGACACCCCCTTCCTTCAGGCCTCAGGCCCCCTTCCCCTGGTCGGCATGCAACGCCGCCAGCGGCGAGCCATCGGTCTTGATTCGCTGCAATACGATGTTCGAGCGGATATCCATGACCCCCGGCGTGCGATAGAGCCGGTTGACGATGAAATCCGAGTAGTGCTTCAGGTTGCGCGCCTGCACGCGCAGGATGTAGTTGCTGTCGCCCGTGATCACGTACGCTGACAGCACCTCGGGCCAGGCCTGCACCGCGGCGTTGAAGGTGTCGTGCCAGCCCTCCACGTCGTGCCGCATCGACACCTGCACGATGGCCTCGATCTCCAGCCCCAGCCGCTCGGCATCGAACCACGCCCGATAGCCGCCAATCACGCCCTGCTCTTCCAGCAACCGCACGCGCCGCAGGCACGCGGATGGCGATAGCGCCACCCGATCGGCCAGGTCCTGGTTGCTGATACGGCCGTTCTCCTGCAGGCAGGTGAGGATGCGCAGATCAATCGGGTCGAGGGTCATGGGTCGTTTTCGCAGAATCCGCTATTTTTTTGTCGATACGCACAATTCTATGCGAAACATGGGCGCCATGACGGGGCATTTCGCAAGCCTCTTCTTGGCGCTTTTGTCTATGATGCGGTCATCGAATCGACGATCCACGCGATCCCCGGACGCCATGCCGCACGCCCCCGCCCCCCAGCATTTCCACGATGCCCGCCGCATCTGGGACATCACCCCGCCGGTCTCGCCCGCCACGCCGGTCTGGCCCGGCGATACGCCGTTCCAGCACGATCCGGCCTGGGTCATGGACGCCCAGTGCCCGGTCAATGTTGGCCGGATGACGATGTCCCCACACACGGGCGCCCATGCCGACGCCCCGCTCCACTACATGGCCGATGGCGCGCCGATTGGCGATGTGCCGCTCGATGCCTATCTGGGCCCGTGCCGCGTGATTCACTGCATCGGCGCCACGCCGCATGTGACCCCGCACCATATCGAACACGCGCTGGCCGGCACGCCGCCGCGCGTGCTGCTGCGCACCTACGCACAGGCGCCGCAAGGCACCTGGGACGCCGGATTCTGCGCAGTGGCCGCCGAGACCATCGCCCTGCTGGCCCGCCATGGCGTCAGGCTGATCGGCATCGACACGCCGTCGCTCGATCCGCAGGACTCCAAGACCATGGATGCCCATCACGCCGTGCGCGACCACCGGCTGGCGATCCTCGAAGGCATCGTGCTCGACGACGTGCCCGCCGCCGATTACGAACTGATTGCGCTGCCGCTGCGGCTGGCCACGCTCGACGCCAGCCCGGTGCGCGCGATCCTGCGTGCCCTGCCCTGATTTTTCAGATTTTTCTCATTGCCCATTTATGTCCTCATTGACCCGTGAACACTGTGCCGCGCTGGACCGCGACGACCCGCTACGCGCGCTGCGCGAGCAATTCGCGCTGCCCGCCGGCGTGATCTACCTGGATGGCAACTCGCTCGGCGCCCGTCCGCGCGCCGCCGCGGCACGCGCCGCCGAAGTGGTCTCCACCGAATGGGGCGAAGGCCTGATCCGCAGTTGGAACACCGCCGGCTGGTTCGACCTGCCGGGCCGGCTGGGCAACCGGCTGGCGCCGCTGATCGGCGCGGGCCACCACGAGGTGGTGGTGACCGATACCACGTCCATCAACCTGTTCAAGGTGCTGGCCGCCGCGCTGCGCGTGCAGCAGCAGCGCGACCCCGCGCGCCGCGTGATCGTGTCAGAGGCCAGCAACTTCCCGACCGACCTCTACATCGCCCAGGGCCTGGCCGATCTGCTCCAGCAGGGCTACTCGGTGCGCCTGGTGGACAGCCCGGCCGAGATCGACGCCGCCGTGGGCGCCGATACCGCCGTGCTGATGCTCACGCACGTGAACTACAAGACCGGCGAAATGCTCGACATGGCCGGCCTGACCGGGCTGGCCCACGCGCGCGGCGCGCTGACGGTGTGGGATCTGGCCCACTCGGCCGGCGCGGTGCCGGTGGACCTGACCGGCGCCCGCGCCGACTATGCCATCGGCTGCACGTACAAGTACCTGAACGGCGGCCCCGGCTCGCCGGCCTTCCTCTGGGTGGCGCCGGCGCTGCGCGACGCGTTCTGGCAACCGCTGTCGGGCTGGTGGGGCCACCAGGCCCCGTTCGCGATGTCGCCGCAGTACCGTCCCGCCGACGGCATCGGCCGCTTCCTGTGCGGCACGCAGCCGGTGACCTCGCTGGCGATGGTCGAATGCGGGCTCGACATCTTCGCGCAGACCAGCATGGCCGCGCTGCGCGCCAAGTCGCTGAAGCTGACAGACCTGTTTATCGCACTGGTCGAGGCGCGCTGCGGCGAGCACCCGCTGACGCTGGTCACGCCGCGCGAGCACACCCGGCGCGGCAGCCAGGTCAGCTTTGCGCACCCGCACGCCTATGGCGTGGTGGCCGCGCTGATCGAACGCGGCGTGATTGGCGACTATCGCGAGCCCGGCATCGCGCGTTTCGGCTTCACGCCGCTCTATACGAGCTTTACTGAAGTCTGGGATGCCGTGGAGATTCTGCGGGATGTACTGGACAGCGGCGCCTATCGCGACGCGCGGCATGCCGTGCGGACGGCGGTGACCTGAGCGGAGCGATCATGAGTGAATTCAAGGGATGTCCGATGGGGCACGGGTCGGCCGCCGAGGCCGGCGAGACCGGCACATGGCACGGCGCGCAGATGGATTTCGCGGGCGACATGAGCTATGGCGACTACCTGGGTCTGGACCAGATCCTGAGCGCCCAGCACCCGCGCTCGCCGGACCACAACGAGATGCTGTTCATCGTGCAGCACCAGACCACCGAGTTGTGGATGAAGCTGATGCTGCATGAGCTGCGCGCGGCGCGCGACGGTGTGCGCGACGATGCACTGCAGCCCGCGTTCAAGATGCTGGCGCGCGTGTCGCGCATCATGGACCAGCTGGTGCAGGCGTGGAACGTGCTGGCGACCATGACGCCGCCCGAGTATTCGGCGATGCGGCCGTACCTGGGCGCGTCGTCGGGATTCCAGTCTTACCAGTACCGCGAGATCGAGTTCATCCTCGGCAACAAGAACGCGGCGATGCTGCGCCCGCACGCGCACCGGCCCGATCACCTGGCACTGGTGGAGACCGCGCTGCATACGCCGTCGATGTACGACGAGGCGATCCGGCTGATGGCGCGGCGCGGGTTCCCGATCGATCCGGCGGTGGTGGAGCGCGACTGGACCCAGCCCACGGCCTACAACGCCTCGGTGGAGGCGGCATGGCTCGAGGTCTATCGCAATCCGTCCAAATACTGGGAGCTCTACGAGCTGGGCGAGAAGTTCGTCGACCTGGAGGATGCGTTCCGGCAATGGCGTTTCCGCCATGTGACCACGGTGGAACGCGTGATCGGCTTCAAGCGCGGCACCGGCGGCACCGAGGGCGTCAGCTACCTGCGCAAGATGCTCGACGTGGTGCTGTTCCCGGAACTGTGGAAGCTGCGCACCGACCTGTGACCCGGCCGGCGGTCAGCCCCGGTTGTCAGCCCCGGCCGCCGGGGTCCGACAGCCGCGCCGCCAGCGCCTGCAATGCGGGAGCGAGCCGCTCGTGGAACAAGTCCTCGGCAACGGCGCCGTATGACGCGCTGCAACTGATCATGTGCAGATCCTTTTCACCCACCGGGCGGAACGCCACCGCGCAGGCGTGAATGGCCGGGTGCCAGTCGCGGAACGAGGCCGAATAGCCAACGCGCTCGGCCTCGGCCAGCGCGGCGCGCATCGGCGTCTCCTGCTGCTTCCACTGCTCGGGGTACGTCTGGGAGAACTCCGCCAGCACGCGCTCGCGCCGCGCGGCCGGCAGCGCGGCCAGGTAGGCACGCCCCATCGAGCTCGACACCAGCGACAGCCGCGATCCCACGCCAAGTCCCAGCATCACGCCGGCATCGTTCCGGATCGACTCCAGGTAGATCACCTCCATCCGCTCGCGCTTGCCGAGCGAGACCGACACGCCATACGCCTGCGCGAACGCCAGCATGTGCGGACGCGCCAGCGCCACCACATCCGAGGCAGACAAGTACGAATAACCCAGCGCCAGCACGCCGGCATCGAGCGCGTACTTGCCCAGGCTGTCGTCATAGCGCAGGTAGCCCAGTTGCACCAGCGTGCCGGCCAGCCGGCTGACGGTAGCCTTCGGGAACCCCGTGCGGCGCACGAAGTCCTGGTTGCCGAGCATCGCCTCGCCGGTGCGGAAGCAGCGCAGCAGTTCCAGCCCACGCGCGAGCGCGGTGACGAAGTTGGGATCGCTCTCGCGCGCGGTGCGCTCGGCCCCGGGCTCGGCGGCGGTGCGGGAAGCGCTCGTTGAGGAAGTGGCCAAGGCGTGGCTCCATGAGAAGAATGGCCCGCATTGCGTGACCAGGGGGTTCACCCCCTGTTGCACTGCGGATCGGTTCGGCTATACTAGCTCATCGGAACAAGGTTCCGCAATGCGGAACTTGAATTTTCTTTTTGCGAGGGCGCCCCTGCTCTCGACGCGCCATCAAAGAAGGAGACCTCCATGGCTGACAACGCCAAATTCCACTGGGCCGACCCCCTGCTGCTGGACCAGCAACTGACCGATGACGAGCGCATGGTGCGCGACGCTGCCGCTGCCTATTGCCAGGACAAGCTGATGCCGCGCGTGCTGCCGTCGTTCCGCAACGAGAAGACCGATGTGGAGATCTTCCGCGAGATGGGCGAGCTGGGCCTGCTGGGCCCCACCATCCCCGAGCAATACGGCGGCCCGGGCCTGAACTACGTCAGCTACGGCCTGATCGCGCGTGAAGTGGAGCGTGTGGATTCGGGCTATCGCTCGATGATGAGCGTGCAGTCGTCGCTGGTCATGGTGCCGATCTACGAATTCGGCACCGAGGCGCAGAAGCAGAAGTACCTGCCCAAGCTGGCCACCGGCGAGTGGATCGGCTGCTTTGGCCTGACCGAGCCGAACCACGGCTCCGACCCCGGCTCGATGGTCACGCGCGCGAAGAAGGTAGCCGGCGGCTACGAACTCTCCGGCGCCAAGATGTGGATCACGAACTCGCCGATCGCCGATGTCTTCGTGGTCTGGGCCAAGCTGATGGGCGACGACGGCAAGGAAGCGATTCGCGGCTTCATCCTGGAAAAGGGCTGGAAGGGCCTGTCCGCGCCGGCCATCCACGGCAAGGTGGGCCTGCGCACCTCCATCACCGGCGAGATCGTGCTGGACCAGGTGTTCGTGCCGGAAGAGAACCTCATGCCGGGCGTGAGCGGCCTCAAGGGTCCGTTCACCTGCCTGAACTCGGCCCGCTACGGCATTGCCTGGGGCGCGCTGGGCGCCGCCGAATTCTGCTGGCACACCGCGCGCCAGTACACGCTGGACCGCAAGCAGTTTGGCCGCCCGCTGGCCGCCACGCAGTTGGTGCAGAAGAAGCTGGCCGACATGCAGACCGAGATCACGCTGGCCCTGCAGGGCTGCCTGCGCCTGGGCCGCATGAAGGACGAAGGCACGGCGGCCGTGGAAATCACGTCGATCATGAAGCGCAATTCGTGCGGCAAGTCGCTGGACATCGCCCGCGTGGCGCGCGACATGCTGGGCGGCAACGGCATCTCCGACGAATTCGGCGTGATCCGCCACGTGGTCAACCTCGAGGTGGTCAACACCTACGAAGGCACCCACGACATCCACGCGCTGATCCTGGGCCGCGCCCAGACCGGCATCCAGGCGTTCTTCTGAAATTTAAGCGAACGGCCATGAAAAAAGCCCGGCGGTCAGCCGGGCTCAAGACTTAGCACACTACCAAGGAGACGACGGGCGAGCCCGCCGTTGACAACATCGGTCAGTACCGCAGTACTACGCCGGGCCCCAGGGATACGTCCCCCGGGCCCGGTTTTTTTGTCCGCGGCTTACTTGTTCGGTTGCGGCGTCAGACGCAGGTACGGGCGCACGGCTGTGTAGCCTTTAGGAAATTTCTGACGAATGACATCCTCATCCTTCAACGACGGCACGATCACCACGTCGTCGCCGTCCTGCCAGTTGCCCGGCGTGGCCACGCTGTGGTTGTCGGTCAGCTGCAGCGAGTCGATGACGCGCAGGATCTCGTTGAAATTCCGGCCGGTGCTGGCCGGATAGGTGATGATCAGCCTGACCTTCTTCTTCGGGTCGATCACGAACAGCGAGCGCACGGTCAGCGTCTCGTTGGCGTTCGGGTGAATCATGTCGTAGAGCCCGGAGACCTTGCGGTCCGCGTCGGCCAGGATCGGGAAGTTCACCGACGTGGATTGCGTCTCGTTGATGTCGCCGATCCAGCCTTTGTGCGACGCGACACTGTCCACGGACAGGGCGATCGCCTTGACATGGCGCCGCTCGAACTCGCCCTTGAGCTTGGCGGTCAGGCCCAGTTCGGTGGTGCACACCGGGGTGTAGTCGGCCGGGTGCGAGAACAGGACCCCCCAGCTGTCACCGAGCCATTCGTGGAACCGGATGGGCCCCGCGCTCGATTCCTGCTCAAAGTCGGGGGCGATGTCGCCAAGACGCAATGCCATGTCTGAAATCTCCTGAGATTCGGGGGGTGAACGCGAAGAACCAGCTTAGTCCGATTGCGATCCGCCCGAAACGAATATAAAGTCACTACAAAATCACTCGAAGTCATAAAGACCATCGAGGATGCGGGTTGCCTTGAAACGATGGGCAGCCGCCACATATGCTAGATGGAAGACAGAAAACGCCACAACCCATGGCGGGCAAGGCAAAATGTCACCATCCGAACCAACCGCCCGCAAACAGGAGAAACTGATGAGCGATGTGAAGACCGTTCTGTCCGATGCCGAAGAACTGCTTAAGCAAGCGGCCTCGACCACTGGCGAGAAGGCCGCCGAACTGCGCGAGCGCGGCATGGGCCTGCTGAAGCAAGCCAAGGAAAAAGCGCAGGATCTGCAGGACGCCGTGGTGACCAAGAGCAAGGCCGCCGCCCGCGCCACCGACGACTACGTGCACGACCACCCCTGGAAGGCCGTGAGCGTGGCGGCCGGCGTGGGCCTGCTGATCGGCCTGCTGCTGAACCGCAAGTAAGACAGGGCGCAAGCCCGCCAGCGCCCGCATGCCGGGCCTGGACCGGGCCAAGGCCACGGGACCGGAGTTCGCGGCGTATCGCGCCGCGGCCCGGTCCGCTCATCGACGATGCCGCCAATGCCGGCGCATCGATTCTTCGCCGGAGCCGCATGAGCGAATCCCCATCCCCCAAGTTCCTGGAATCCCTTCGCAACCTCGCCGGCTCGGTGGTATCGATGCTCCAGACGCGCCTGGAGCTTGCCAGCGTGGAGTTGGCCGAGGAACGCACCCGGCTGATGAAGGTTGCCCTGCTGGCCTGCTTCGGGCTGGTCTTCTTCGGCATGGCGCTGATGACGTTCACGCTCCTCGTCGCCATCCTGTTCTGGGAAACGTACCGCTGGCAGGCCATCGGCGCCATCGTGGTGTTCTATCTGGCCTGCACGGCCGCCTGCCTGCTTGCCGCGCGCCAGAAGGTGCGCAAAGCACCGCCGCTGTTCGAGTCCACACTGGCTGAACTCGACAAGGACCGGGAGATGCTGCGCCGATGACCACGCCCAATGACAACCCTATTGACGAGCGCCCGCGTGCCGAGCATCCGCGCCCGGTACGCTTCACCCGCGAGGTGCGGCTGCCGCTGGCCGTGCGCAAGGAACTGCTGATCACGCGCGCGGCGCTGGAACGCTACGACGCCGCGCAGGCGCTGCACCAGGTGCGCAGCGGCACCCGCCGCCTGGCCGGCCTGACCAGCCTGGCCGCCTGGCTGCCGCGGCTGACGCGGTCATCGAGCTGGCTCAAGCTGCTGGGTGTCACGCGCGAATATCCGATGCTGAGCACGGCCATCACGCTGGCCATGCCGCTGCTGCGGCGCACGGCCATCGGGCGCGCGGCATGGAAGGTGTCGAAGGTCGGCCTGCTGGCCGGCGCGGGATACTGGGCCTACAAGACCTGGCAGTCCGTGAAGTCGCCCGCCACCGCCCAAGCCACGGCCGCCAAGGCGCACGATACCGGCTTCCGGGACCCGCTGGTGCCATCGCCAACGCCCGCTTCGCCGCCGCCCCAACTCTGACACCCCCTCACTAACGCAGACTGGTTAATGGCATGGCGTGGCGGGACGTTCTATCTGATGGCGAAGACCGCCAGCAGCAGAGCCGCGTTGACCGCCAACAGGAGGCAGAGCAGGACCGTGACGCGCGGCACGGCGTGACGCCGGCCGCTGGGTGGTGCCAAGGCACGCGCGCGGCGCTTCCGTAGCCAATCCAGCGCCACGCTGGCAACCATCAGCAATGCCAGCCACAGCAGCCACATCTTGCCGACCGGCGATTGGAGACCTGCCAGCGCAGACTCGGGCGCCGTCGCGGGCGCCGTATCGACCCCGCGCAGCGGCGGACGCATGTCACGGACTGTCGACAGCAGCGAGGACTGCCTGGTGGAATCGGTCGCCTCCATCATCAGGGTGGGAGGTGGCGATGGCTCGTCCGGGACGAGAGGCGGGGTCGGGGGCGGGCTCGGCGTTGACGTCGGGACCGGTGCCGGGATGGAGGTCGCGGCCGGAACAGGTGATGGGGCGGCGTGCGCTGGCTCGTGGGCCGGGCGTTCTCGTGGGGATCTGATGGCTGCCGGGGCCTGCGCGGGTGCCGGCTTGCTGGCGGACGGCCGGTCCGGGCGATTCCGCCACCATTCGGCAAATACGGCGTCCAGGCAGGGCACGGTGGTACAGGCATCGCGCTTGTTGCGCCACGTCTGCACGTCCGCCATGCGAACCCTGCCGTCACGCAGCAGCCGGCGCTGGTCGTCGTGGATCAGCGCATAGCCTCGGTTCAGCATCGCGTAGTCGCAGATCATGCGCTGCCCCGGGGGACGCCTGTCCGACGAGGACCGGCAGTGCGGGCTGGCGGATATCGAGTCATCGCAACGCCACGCGGCCGTTGGCGGCGTGGGCTGGCAGGCGATGTCAGATCCGTGCGCGCCGGCTGCGGCAGCAAGCCCCCAGGCCATGAGGGCGGCGTGGCGAGCCAGAAGCCTGTTCATCGTGTCGTCTCATCGAAATATAGAATCGAAATGACGGATTCAGCGCGTGGCAGAGGCGCGCGGATGAGGCATGGATTATAGGCGCGGGAGGCGGGGGTTCTGTGCGGTAGGCCACGCGACCAAAGCAAAAAGGGCCCGTGACTTGCGCCACAGGCCCTTCGACATACTGGTGGGTCGTGCGTGACTCGAACACGCGACCAACGGATTAAAAGTCCGCTGCTCTACCGACTGAGCTAACGACCCGTAAAAACGGAATCCGCGATTATAAAGATCCCCTCCACAGGCGTCAAGCCGCGCGGCCTCAGGCCGTGCGCTCCAGCCGCCATATCTGGTACTTGAACGCCAGCAACGCGCCCGCCACGATCCCCGCCAACGCGATGAACGAGCCCACCGCCAGCGTCGATACGCCCGACAGTCCCTGCCCGATCGTGCACCCCAGCGCCGTCACGCCGCCCGCCCCCATCAGCATGCCGCCCACCATGTGGTTGGCCACATCCTCGGCATTGCCGAAACCCTCCCAGCGGAACGTGCGCGACACCAGCGCATAAGCGGCCGCGCCGGCAATCACGCCAATCACGCTCACGACGCCAATGGTCAGCACCTTGCTCTTGTCGCTGAACATCATCAGCCAGTCCAGCGTGTACGCATACGGCGCCACAAAGCTCAGGCTCTCCATGCGGCCGCTGTTCGTGGCCACGAACAGCTCCTCCAGCGTGTTGGGGTCCTCGGCCACATAACCGATGTGTCCCGACACATACCACATGCCAACGATGATCAGCCCCACGCCCAGGCCGCCAAGCAGGTTGTCGAACTTCCGGAAATCCTTGCCGGCCAGCGCCCAGATCACCAGCACCGCGCCAATCAGGCCGCCCAGCGCCAGTTGCAGCGTGCCGCGCGCGATGGCGCTGCCCTGCGCCACCATCGACGGCAGGTCTTGCGTGGTGGGCAGCGCCACGGCCACCGCATCCACGGTATTCACGCGCACCACGCCAAACAGCCCGCGCAGCGTCATGTAGGCGGACAGCCCCAGGAACACGAACACCACCACCGACTTCAGGTTGCCGGCGCCAATGCGCACCAGCGTCTTGCTGCCGCAGCCCGACGCCAGCACCATGCCGAAGCCGAACATCAGCCCGCCCACGGCCGCTGACAGCCAGGCGAGCCTGGCCGAGGTGTAGATCGTCTTGGTCGGGTCGATCAGCCCGGCCCAGGCCAGCGCGCCCGTGCCGATCATCGCCACGCCGATCGCCATGATCCACATGCGCATGCGGCTCCAGTCGCCAATATTGACGATGTCCGAGATGGCCCCCATCGTGCAGAAATGCGTGCGTTGCAGCACGGCGCCAAACAGGAACGTCAGGGCGAAGGTGCTCAGCAGCACCGTGTGCGAGAGCGCGGGAATGTCGATATCGGGCATGTCGGACCGGAAGTGGCTCGTATTTTTATGATATTTCGGCGTCAGGCGCCGGCCTGGTAGCGCGTGGGATCGGGCACGCCCGCGGCCTCGAAGCCGGCCCGGCGGATGCGGCATGAATCGCAAACGCCGCAGGCGCGGCCGTCGTCGTCGGCCTGGTAGCAAGAGACGGTCAGGCCATAGTCCACGCCCAGCTTCACGCCGGCACGGATGATCTCGGCCTTGGTCATGTCGATGATGGGCGCGTGCACGCGGAAGCGGTCGCCTTCCACACCGGCCTTGGTGGCCAGGTTGGCCAGCGACTCATAGGCGGACACGTACTCGGGGCGGCAGTCGGGATAGCCGGAGTAGTCCACCGCGTTGGCGCCGAAAAACAGGTCGCGGCCGCCGATGGCCTCGGCCCAGCCCAGTGCCAGCGACAGCATGATGGTATTGCGCGCCGGTACGTAGGTGATGGGAATGCCACTGGTGGCGCCGTCGGTGGGCACGTCCAGCGTGTCGTCGGTGAGCGCCGAGCCGCCAAAGCGGCGCAGGTCCAGGTCGATGATTTCGTGCCGCGCGGCGCCCAGCGCGGCCGCCACGCGCCTGGCCGCTTCCAGTTCGGACGAATGGCGCTGGCCGTAGCGCATGGAGAGCGCATAAGTCTCGAACCCGGCGGCGTTGGCCATGGCGAGGACGGTGGCGGAGTCGAGTCCGCCGGAAAGCAGGACGATGGCGCGTTTGGTCATGATTCGGGGCGCGGACGTGCGCGAATGGGGGCCGCTGTGCAGCGAAAACGCGTATTTTAGCGCGGCGGGCGAATCGGGAGGCATCAGGGCGTGGTGATGGAGGGGATGGCCCAAAAGAAAAAGCCCGCTCGCGCGCGGGCTCCCTCTCACAACGATCCTGCCTGTACGCGCCTACTTCAGGGTCTTCAGCCGGTTGCTGGCGGCCTGGGCCCCTTCCGTACCCGGATACTTGGCCACCACCGTCTCCAGGGTCTTCTTCGCCGCGGCCTTCTGGCCGGACTCGAGCTGATTGTTGGCGATGGCGATCATGGCATCAGGCGCCTTCGGGTGCGAAGGATTGGCCTGGACCATGTTCTGCAAGACCGTCGTCGAGCCCTTGTAGTCGCGCTGCGCATAGAGCGAATTGCCGAGCCAGAACTGCGCCAGCGGCAGGTACGGACTTTGCGGATACTTCTTGGCGAACGCCGAGAACGCACTGCCCGCGCCCTTGAAATCGCCCGACTGGAACTGCTTCAGCGCCGCATCGTACTCGGGCTTCTCGGTCGGTTGGGCCACGCCCTCGCGACCCTCCACGGTCACCTGCTGCGGCTCGAACTTCTTGAGCCGCGCATCCAGGTCCGCGTAGTAGTCCTTCTGCTGCTTCTGCAAGGCGTCCACCGTGTTCTGCAGCACCTCGTTCTGACCACGCAACCGGGCCACCTCCTGACGCAGACCCTCCAGCTGGTTCTGCATGTCGAGCTGGGCCCGGCTGTTCTGGTCGATGCGCTGCGATGCCGTTGCCTGGAAACCGTTGAACTGGTCCCGCAACGTAATCACGGCGCGGCGCGCCTCGTCGTCGTCGAAGACGCCGGCGTGCGCGGACGTGGCTGCCAGCATGCCGCCTGAGACGGCCGCCAGCCACAACAGGGTGGATGCGCGAGCATTCATGAAGACTTGTCCGTAGATCAGTAGGCGATGTCGGCGCGACGGTTCTCGGCCCACGAGGCTTCGTCATGGCCGGTGGCCTTCGGCTTTTCCTTGCCCAGGCTCACGGCTTCCATCTGCGTCTCGGGCACGCCCAGCGACGACAGCGAACGGCGCACGGCTTCAGCGCGCTTCTGGCCCAGGGCCAGGTTGTACTCGCTGGTGCCGCGTTCATCGGTGTTGCCCTGGATCAGGATCTTGCGACCCTTGTTCGAGCCCAGGTATTGCGAGTGGGCTTGCAGCAGGCCCTGGTAATCGGACTTCACGCTGTAGCTGTCGAAGTCGAAGTACACGCTGCGCTTGGCCAGCGGGCCGTTCGGATCGTTCAGCGGATCGCGCGAAACATCCACCGGGGCCACGCTGCGGGCGTCGGGGGCGCCGGTGCCGGCACCGGACTTGGCGGCGTCATCCACCTTCACGCCGGAGCTGCAGGCGCCCAGGGCGAGCAGGGCGGCAATGGCAAGCGACTTGGTCATCATTTGGGACATGGCGAGAAACTCCTCTTTTTCTTACTGCATGAAAGGACCCCAGGACGGCTCGCGAACCTCGCCGGACTGGAGAGACAGAACCTGCTTCGTACGGCCGTCCGTGGACACCGCCGCCAGCACCGGGCGGCCGCCCACACGGGTGGCGTAAAGAATGTACTTGCCGTTGGCGGCGAAGGTCGGGGCTTCGTCGTTGGACGTATCGGTAAGGGACGTCACGTCACCGTTGGACAGGTCCTGCAGCTGCAGCTTGAAGCCGCCCGTGCGCGAGATGAAGGCCAGGTACTTGCCGTCCGGCGAAAGGCGCGGACTGACGTTGTAGTTGCCCTTGAACGTCACGCGTTGTGCGGCGCCGCCCTCTTCGCCCGAGGCCGGCATGCGGTAGATCTGCGGCGCACCGCCGCGATCGCTGGTGAAATAGATGTTCCGGCCGTCCGGCGCGAACTGCGGCTCGGTGTCGATGGCGCTGCTGCGCGTGAGGCGGCGCAGGCCGGAACCATCGGCATTGACCAGGTACACCTGCGTGTTGCCGTCGCGCGAGAGCGCCAGCGCCAGGCGCTGCCCGTCAGGCGACCACGACGGCGCGCTGTTGTTGCCCTTCTGGTTCGACACCAGCACGCGCTTGCCCGTGGCCAGGTCGTGCACGTAGACCACCGGCTTGCGGGCCTCGAACGAGACGTAGGCCACGCGGCGGCCGTCAGGCGACCAGGACGGCGAGATGATCGGCTCGGTGCTGGTCAGCGCCACCTGGGCATTCTGGCCGTCCGAATCGGAAATCAGCAGCTGGTAGCGGTTGCCCACCTTCGACACGTAGGACAGCCGCGTGGCAAACACGCCGCGCTCGCCCAGCAGCTTTTCGTAGATGTAGTCGGCAATCTTGTGCGCGGTCACGCGCAACTGGTTCTGGCTGACGTTGAACGCCAGGCCGCCCAGGCTCTGGCCCTTGACCGTGTCGTACAGCCGGAAGCGCACTTCATACTGGCCGTTGCCGGTGGGCGTGACGCTGCCCGCCACGAACGCATCGGCGCCGCGGGTCTTCCAGCTGCCCAGGTCCACCTGCGCCGATTCGGCCACGGTGGCGCCCGCGGGGTCCACGTTGCGGAAGCGGCCGCTGTTGGTCAGGTCGCTGCGGATGATCGCCGTGAGGTTCTGCGGAGCCTGCGCCTCGCCCTGGAAGTTGGCCGTGGCAACCGGGAACTGGTTCGAGCCGACGCCCGTGATCTCCACGTTAAGTTGCGCGTGCGCCACACCAGCGGACATCAGCGCGGCGGCCAGCCATGCCATCAGCGCGTGGCGGCTTTGCTCGCGCGTGGGCGGGGTGGCGGGCGAGTTCGTGGATTGAGCGTTGTGCCGCCTCGCGGACAGCCAATTGGGGGCCCAAAGCTTTCGCATGCTGCTCCTCAGTCGATATCGGGATTCATCGGTACGGCGGGCACAGCAAGTACGGCAGAGCGGGCAATGCGCAGCTTGGCGCCTGGCCCGTTCTGCGTACGATTGCACGCTGCCGGCCGCGTCAGGCAACCGTTCATGGTAGCAATGCGACTGACGGCCATCGATGAAGGTTGCATTATGTTGCAAAACATGGCAGATGAGGCACTCAATCCTTGGGACGGAACGTGATCGTGAAGCTCGGTGGCGCCTTGCCGTCCTCGTCGCGCGGCAACGGGTCCGAACGCTGCACGGCGCGCAGCACGGCGTTGTCCCAGTCCGCGTTGCCGCTGGACTTGGACAGGCGGGCCGACAGCAGCGAGCCGTCCGGCGCCAGCGACACCGATACCACGGCGGGCGGATTGCCCTCCACATCGCCACCAAAGATGATGTTCGGCTTGACGCGACGGCGCACGCGGTCCGAGTAGCCCGGCGACGCCTTGCCGCCCGACCCCGCGCCCGAGCCGGCTGCGTTGCCCACGCCGCCACCGCTGGACGTGGCGCTGCCGCCGGCCATCGCCTGCAGGCGCGCCAGTTCGCTCTTGCGCTGGGCGTTGGCGGCGCCCTCGCGCTTGGCCTTGGCGTCGGCGTCCGCCTTGGCCTTGGCGCGCTGCTCGGCGTCGGCCTTGGACCTGGCTTCCGCATCCGCGCGCGCCTTGGCGTCGGCGCGGGCCTTGGTGTCGGCGGCTTCCTTGCGATCGCGCTCGGCTTGCTCCTTGCGCTCCTGCTCGGCCTTCTTCTTCGCGTCTTCCTTGCGCTGGGCGTCCTTCTTTTCCTGCTCCTTGCGCGCGGCCTCGCGCTGCGCGGCATCGGCCTCCTCGGCCCGCTTGCGCTTCTGGCGTTCCAGCGCGATGTCCGCGTCTTCCTCGGCCTTGCTGCGCACGGTGGGCTCGGGCTGCGGCACCGGGCGTGGCTGTTCGACAGGCCGCGGCGGGGCCGGCGCGGCGTCGGGAATCTCTTCCCAAAGCTCTGCCTCGGCGCCCACCGGCGTGCTGCTCTGCCAACGCACGCCGTAATACAGCACCATGCCAAGCAGCAGGTGCATGAACAGGGCCATCAGGAACGAACGCGTGGTACCGCGTTCCTTGACCGGCTGGTACGGATAGGCAGCCGCCTGCGCGCGGCGCAGCGGCCGTGATTGCGGATGACGTGACGAGAGGCTGGCCACTTTAGGTCGCGCTGCTTACTTGGACTTGACCATCAGGCCCACGCGCTTCACGCCGTCGGCCTTCAGTACGGACATGACGTCGAGCACCGCCTCGTACCTGACGGCACGATCGGCGGCAATCACCACGGGTTGGTCCGGATTCTCATTCTGGCGCTGGTGGACGAATTCCATCAGGCCGCGCTGGTCGAGCTTGCGCTCGAACGCATTGCCGGCATTGTCCTTGCCGCGGGCGGTCAACGTACCGTCCTCGTGCACGGACACGACGATCGGCGGGGCCTTCTGCTGCGGCGTGGCGTTTGCCACGGATGGCAGGTCGACCACGGCCGGGCTCACGATGGGTGCCGCCACCATGAAGATGACGAGCAGCACGAGCATCACGTCGATGTACGGCACGACGTTGATGTCTGCGCTGGCCCGGCGGCGCGAGCCGCCGCGACGCTGGATGGCTGCCATGGCTGGTGCTCCGGATACGGTGGATTAGCGGGTCTGACGTTGCAGGATGTTCAGGAATTCTTCCATGAAGCTCTCGAAGCGAATCGCCAGACGATCGATCTCCGTGGCATACCGGTTGTAGGCGATCACGGCCGGAATGGCCGCGAACAGGCCGATGGCCGTGGCCACGAGCGCTTCCGCGATACCGGGCGCCACCGACGCAAGCGTCGCTTGCTGCACATTCGACAGACCCCGGAATGCGTTCATGATGCCCCAGACCGTGCCGAACAGGCCGATGTACGGGCTGACCGAGCCCACCGACGCCAGGAACGGCAGGTGCGACTCGAGCACGTCCATTTCACGCTGGTACGCGGCGCGCATGGCGCGGCGGGCGGCGTCGAGCAGCGCGCCGGCGTCGTTGTTGCGCTCGCGGGCCTTCAGGTATTCGCCCATGCCCGATTCGAAGATACGTTCGAGCGCGCCGGTATTGTGGCGATTGTTCACGGCGCTGTTATAGAGCGCCTGGAGGTCGCCGCCGGCCCAGAAGTCACGCTCGAAGACTTCCGTCTGGCGGCGCGCGGCGCGCAGCGCCAGGTGCTTGCGGAAAATGTATGTCCACGAGAAGAGAGACATCACCAGCAGCAGCGCCATGACGGCCTGCGCCAGCAGGCTGGCGTGCAGCACCAGCGAAATGATCGACAGGTCTTGCGTGACGGTCACCGGATTCATCGAGCGTTTTTGATAGTGGCGAGAACAGGAGCAGGAATCGGGGCCGGACGGAACGTATCTTGGCTGACACACCCCACCCGGATCTTGCCGCTGACCAGTTGGAGGTCGCCTCGCCAAGCTTCCTGGGCGAATTGGACCGAAGCGGGGCCGACCCGTTCAATACGGGTGCGGATCTCGAGTTGGTCATCCAGTCGGGCGGGCGCATTGTATTCCAAGGCCGTGCTGCGTACGACGAAGACCACGCCGGAAGTATCGGCAAGGTCCTGCTGACCGACTCCGAGCGAGCGCAGCCATTCGGTCCGGGCCCGTTCGAAGAATTTCAGGTAGTTGGCGTAGAAGACCACGCCGCCTGCATCGGTGTCTTCCCAGTACACCCGCAGCGGCCAGACAAAGTTCGGCATGGGCGGCATTGTAACGGAGTGCACTGGTCCTACGGAGGTAAACCCGCAGAGAAGTTGCAACAGCAAGTTGCGAGCCAGCCGCCGCGCGGCGTTGCGGGGGGCGGGCTGGCTGGCACAAGGCCGGTGCACCGCCTTGCGGCAAGGCGCGGGCTCGCGTAAACTCTGCCGCAACCATTCCACCTTGCGCGACTGGCGAAGTCAGTGGGTACTACCACGAGGAAGCGCAAGTTCACTGGCGTGAAACACAAGCGCCTGCCGCTCGCCTGGGCAGCGAATGGGAAGCAGGGTGCGCCCTGCACCGGCTGGCCATCGAATAATGGCCATCGGTGCTGGACGCCAATGCCTTCCCCGCGCGCCCTAAACCTCCAAGATGTATACCGATCGCCTGCTCGCACACCGAAAAGTGCATCGGCATCTACTTTTTACAGACGAGTCACGCCATGTTTGAACGCACCCGTTTCACGATCGAACAGATCGACCCCGAAGTCTTTGCCGCGATCCAGAAGGAAAACCAGCGCCAGGAAGACCATATCGAGCTGATCGCTTCGGAGAACTACACCTCGCCGGCCGTGATGGCCGCCCAGGGTTCGCAGCTGACCAACAAGTATGCCGAGGGCTATCCCGGCAAGCGCTACTACGGTGGCTGCGAGTACGTGGACGTGGTGGAGCAGCTGGCCAT
>Ga0255338_1001370_pt1 | contig 46829 bp, 31 predicted proteins | sample MeOH1_35cm_T4_19_FD_203715 | JGI IMG/M metagenome (GOLD analysis project Ga0255338, IMG submission 203715) | Sandy soil microbial communities from University of British Columbia, Vancouver, Canada - MeOH1_35cm_T4_195 | ecosystem: Engineered > Artificial ecosystem > Sand microcosm > Unclassified ...
GAGCAGGTCTTGGTCTCGGTGGTCCGCACCGTGTGCGGGAAGTGCGGCGCGAAGGCCTGGCTCGAGAAGCCAGAGGCTGCGATCGGCGGCTGCTGGATGTAGATTCGCTCACGGTTGACGTTGGTCGAGGACAGCACCAGGGCCGACGACGACCGCACCGGGGCGATGGTCGAGCCCTTGGTCGTCTGGTGCTTGCCCAGCTGGTACATGTCGTCTCGGGCGACCTGGGGATTGTAGGTCGCGTAGTTCCTGGCCTCCTCGCCCTCGTACTTGTGCGACTTGGTCTTCCAATTCGCTTCGATCGGCAGGTGGCAGCCCGCGCACGCCGTGGTCCACGAAGTGTGGCAGGCGAAGCACTCCATCTCGTCGTCGTTGTGCGCCCGGTTGCCGGCGGCGACGCCTGGGCCCCATTGGAACGGCTTGCCGTCCTGGCTGATCTTGCTCATCAGCTTCGCGCGCGCCGACTTGGCGTTGAAGTCCGGCGAGTTGCGGTCGACCGTGTCCTTGGTCAGCTTGACCTGCCATTCCAGCTTGGGGTCGACCAGCGAGCGCTGGATCAGGACCTGGCGGCCCTCGCGCTCCACCCACTCGAACCGGCGCTGGCCGTCGGGGTTGCGGAGCAGGGTCAGGTCATTGCCCTTCGGATCGGCCGCGGGGCCGGAAGTCCGCAGCGTCGGATAGGCCGAGGACGTGCCGTGGCAGTCCTTGCAGCGGATCTCCACCGCATTGGCGACCTCGCCCATGATCAGGCCCGAGCCGTGGCTGTCCTGGCTGAAGTGGCAATCGGCGCACTGCATACCCTTCTCGGCGTGGATATCCATCATGTGGACCGCCTTGCCGGGTGCGTTCTGGCCCACGGGCGTGAACTCCGGCGCGCCTTCCTTGTGGAACTTCTCGGGGTCGTCGTTGGCGATGACGGCGCCCTCCTTGTCCAGGAGTTGGCCATCGCGGTCGCGCTTGAAGATGGCGCGGAAATTCCAGCCGTGGCCGTGGTAGTCGGCGAACTGGGTGTCCTTGAGCTTCTTGTTCAGGCCGAAGACGTTGCGCAGGAAGTCCAGGTCGGCCCACTTGCCGCGCGGCGCCGCGCCCTCGGGATTGCGGTCCAGGACCTTCCGCATCTCTTCGGAGGTCGGGTACTTCTGACGCTCGGGCCACATGAACGGCGCGTCGGCCTCGTAGTCCCACATCGTGTAGCCGAGGTAGGTGTTCACGAACATGTTCGGCTGGTGCATGTGGCAGTTCATGCACTGGGCCGTCGGGATGGCGCGCGTGAAGGCGTGCTTGATCGGGTGCCCGGACTCTTCCTTCGAGATCGTCGGATCGAGCTGAGCGCTCTGCCCGTCACGGCCGTACTGGGCCCAGGTCGAGCTGGCGTGCGGCTGGCGGTTGTTGGCGTAGACCACGTGGCAGGAGGCGCAGCCCGAGGAGCGGTAGTCGCCCGGCTGGTCGTTGGTGCCCAGGAACCAGGTGAACGGGTCGTTCAGACGGGTCTTGTGGATGTTGAGCAGCGGGATGGCGGCCCTCAGGCCGGTGCCGGGACCGCGGTTCGACTGGCGGATGTCGGGACGGCCCGGCTCCTCCAGGCGCTGCAGCTGGCCGTTGGCGTTGGGCAGGCCCACCTCGGCGAACTGGCTGTTGATGTTGCGGCCGCCGCGTTCGAACACCCGGAAGATGTCAGCCGGCGGCGTCACCTGCCAGGTCGGCGCGGGATAGAGCGTCGGCAACGCGCCGCGCTTGGCCTGTTCGGGGGTCACCGTGCCGTGCGGGCTGCCGGGCGACAGCAGGCGCGCCGGCTCGCCGTGGGCCGTATAGGCCTCGCCCAGGACGTAGTTCTTATAGGGCAGGATGCCGTTGTTGTAGGACGCCCCGCCGAAGAACATCGCCCCCGTGGCCATCAGCGAGCGCTCGGCGCGCTCGATCAAGTCCATGTGGCAGGCGCCGCAGGCTTGGCGCGCGACCCGGTAGTCGGACGGGTTGATGAACCGGATGAACTCCGGGCTCTCCTTGTTCAGGAGCGTGTAGCTCTGCTTCGGATTGGCCGAGCTGGGGTAGTGCCAAGTCTTCGGATATTTCGGCAGCACGTGGGCCCGGTCGCGCAGCGTCGCGTACTGAGGCGCGGTCTTGGCCAGCCCCGCCGGCGCCATCACAGAGGCGTCGCCGCCGTGGCAGGAAGCGCAGCCCAGCTTCACCGCCTGGGACAGGTGCATGGTCTTGGCGTCAGAGTTGGTGTGGCAGGAGATGCAGCCGGCGCTGGCCTGGTCGGCCTCGGCATCGGTCATCCCTAACTTCGCCGCGGGGAAGACGGGATAGACACGCGGGACCGGCTTCTCGCCCTCGGCCGCCTTCAGGGACAGAGGCGCGAGCAGAGTCGCCACGATCAGCGCTCCCGTCTTCAGCCATTTTGTCCCGAATTTCAGCATCTTGCCCCTAGAAGCTCAGTACTGCGTTCAGCAGGATGGAATAGTAGCGCTTATTGCGCTCGCTGTTGTCGAACAGGTCGTTGAAGCCCTTGCCCGGGTCGAAGGCCGCCGCCGAGGCGCGGAAGACGATGTTCTGGGTCATGTGCGGACGCCAGATCGTCGAGACCGACGCGTCCCAGCCCAGCGACTTCGGGATCGAGCCTTCCATCCGCAGCGCCTGCAAGACGGCGGTGTTCGAGAACGCGATGTGGTTGATGTTGGTGGAGACCCGCAACTCCGGCGTGACGTCGAAGTCCGCGCCGCCGCCCAGCAGGATGGTGCCGGGGTTGTTGAAGTTCGACTGCCCCTCCTCCTTCGAGGATCGCAGGCTGTTCAGCACGCCGTTGCGTCCATTGATCCCGATCGCGCGGCCGGCGCCGGCCGCCGGGATGGTCTGGCGGATCCAGTAGCTGGTATCCGATCCCGCGAACTGCGGGTTCTCGAAGATGGCGTCGAAGCCGGTTTCCTTGTTGTCGTAGGGGTCCTTGTCGCCGGACGCGTAGAGGCCCTGCAGGCGCAGCCGCACCCAGCTGAAGTCGATCGACGGCTCGGCGGCCACGAAGTAGCTGCGGATCTTGGCCTTGCGGTCGGTGAAGAAGCTGCTGCGATCCTCGCCAAACGCATAGTAGGCGGACGCGGTCAGGTTGATCCGGCCGATGCGCCCGTCGGCGTTGTAGCCAAGGTAGGTCACGTCATAGTCGCGCCCGCGCAGGCTGCCCAGCAGGGCCGGCCGTTGCGGGAACCCGTTCTTGTCGACGTAGATTTCGCCGCCTTCGCGGTTGCGGTTGTGGACCACCGTCACCTGGCTGGTCAGGCCCGGCAGGGGCAGGTCCTGGCGATACAGGTTCCCCAACAGCACGAAGTCCTCGCGCAGGTCCTGGGTGATGTCGTTGAGGCCCGAGTTGGTGTCCTTCTCGACGCGCCAGAAGGCCGCCAGGTTGTACTGGAAGCGGTTGTTGTCGCGGTTGCCGAACAGACGGACGCCCAGCTGATTGTCCTGGAACAGGAAACCGCGGAAGTCGCTGGAAAACGGCTGGATGCCCACGCGCACGCTGTCGAAGTCGTAGCGGTCGGACACGTTGCGCAGATGGTAGTCGTAGAACAGCTCCTGCACGCCGATGAAGGCGTCGTTCCGGCTGCTCTTCCGGCTGGGCTCGACGTAGAGCACCCGCTTCTCCGGAACATCGACATAGTTGTCCTGGAACGCCAGCGCGATCCGGAACTCGCGGTCCGGCGGCTTGTAGGCCGTCGAGCCTTGGATGAGCGCTGCGGACACGATGAAGGTCTGCGCCAGCACCAGGCTGGTAGGCTTGCCGAACACATCCAGGCTGCCCGCGCGCGAGGTGGTCTGCACCCCCACCGGGATCGGGAAGCTGCGGGGCTCGATCACGGTGTCGGAAATGCCGGTGAAGGCGAAGAACCAGTCGTGGGTTCCCTTGATGGGCAGGTCGCCCTTCAGGAAGTTCTGGTTGTAGGGGTCGAACCAACGCGGCTTCGTCACGCCGAGGGCGCCGGCCAGGCGCCAGCGGTCGGGGATCGGCACCTGGTCTTGCGGGAAAGCCTCGGGCGGCGGCGCGCGCACCGCGCCCGGATTGTCCTGCACCACCGGCGGCGGCAGCTCCTTGACCCGCCCCGGGATGCGACGGCCGTCCAGGATGTCGTCGATGGTCGGCGGAGCCTCACCGTCCTGAGCGGGCGCGGCCTCTGCGGCTGGCGCTGCCGGCGGCTCGGCATGCGCGGCGCCCTGCGCCATCGCGGCGAGATCGGCATCCAGGGCGGCCAGCACCACGGGCGCGCGGCCCGCCAGGATGTCGTCGATCGAGAGCGGCGCCTTCTCCCGCGCAGACGCGCCCCCGGCCTGCCCGAAGAGGGCGGCGAAGGCGGTCAGGGCGAGGAGGGAGCTCGAGCGCACGCCTATTTCCCCTGGCACACGTTCTGATCGGCGGTGTCGAGGAACGGCGCGAAGGGGCAGCTCACGAAGCGCAGCCGGGCCGGCGCCGTCGGTCCGACCACCAGCTGGTCGGCGCGGATGCCGGCCGGAGCGTTGCCGATGCCCTGAACGCGGGTCCCGCCGTTATGAAGGCCCAGGAACGAGATCATATCGTCCTGGTCGATGCCGTCACCCGAGACGCCGACCCCGCCCACCAGCCGGCCGCCGCGATAGATCGGCACGCCGCCCGGAAAGATCTGGATGCCGTTCTGCAGGCGGTTCTGGCCGGGAGCCACGTCCGGCAGGGCAGTGCAGCGCTGCGGCGTGTCGGTCGCCGCGGCGCCGGTCAGGAAGTTCAGGTGCTGGCCGATGTTGCCGATGATCAGCGCCGACTGCAGGCCGGTGGAGAGCGGGCTCCACTGGGCGATCGGGCGCGAGAACGGGCCATTCGGCCGGCCCACCTCGCCATCGGGGAAGTAGGGGCGGGCCAGATTGCCGATGCTGCGCGCGCCGAAGGCGTTCTTGCCGGTGAGCGCGGCCGGATCGGCGAAGAAGTCACGGGTCTTCTGCACGAAACCGCGGACATCCGTGCTGGGATCGGCGCCGAGTTCGGCGGCGGCGAAGGTCCCGGAGAAGAAGCTGGCCGAGCGGGCCTTCTGGGCCGAGACGTCGATGCCGAACACCGGGGCGTCGGGCGAGCGCACGATGCCCAGGATCTGGCCGCGGCTGTCGACCACGGTGATCGAGACCTGCGCCTTGCTGTCCAGCGGGCGGCGGATCTGGGCCCGCGCCCGGCTCATGATGGTGAAGGCTTCTTCCAGGATCGCCCGGACCTCGGCCTCGGTCAGCGCGGTCAGGCCGTCGGCGGCATCGGTTCCGGCCCGGATCGGGAAACGGTTGGCGCCGGCGCCATTGGTCAGGACCATGGCGCTGGTGTTCGAGAACTCGGCGGCGGTCGCCAGTCGCAGGCCCGAGGCCTCGGTGCCGTAGGCCGCACCAGCAAGCGCCCCGCCGCCGGCGTAGTAGCCCGTCACCGCCGTGAAGGTCCCGGTCCCCGCCGGCAGGCCGCCGAAGGTCGGCGCGCTGGACGGCGTGGAGCGGAGCGTGGCGGCGCTGGCGTCGCTGAACCGCAGGGTCGTGCCGTCGACCGCCACCCGCTCGGCGCGGATCTCGGTGGGGGCGTCGAAGCCGGTGGCGGCGGCGAAGGCGATCGCCTCCTCGCCGTCATCGTCGGTGTCGAGGATGTTCCTGTCGAAGCCGTAGTCGCCGTCGGCCATGACGCCGACGCCGCCCACCAGCACGCCATTCTTGTACAGCGGGAAGCCGCCGGGATCCGCGGACAGACCCAGCGGCGAGCGGCGCGGCCCGATGGGGGCGGTGGCGGTGCGGGTGGTCACGTCCGAGCAGGGCAGCGACGAGAACTGCACGCCGAACAGCGGCCCGCTCTCCAGGCCCACGGTCGAGGGCGCGGGCGGGAAGTGTTCCTGCACGATCTGGCTGGCCGTGCGGGTGGAGAAGGCGTTGCCGCCGGAGGACAGGTAGGCGCCGGTGATCGCCTTGGCGATCGCCGCCCCGGCCGCCGGCACGACGACGCCCTGGGCGTCCATGTTCTGGCCGTTGGGCGCCGCACGCAGGGTGGCGGTCCCGCGGGCGCCGGTCATGGAATAGACGGCCAGGACGTTGCCGACGCGGTCGGTCACTGCGATCACCGCCGGCAGGTTGCGGGCGCGCGCCTCGGCCACCGCCTGCGCGATGACCTGCTGCACATCCGCCTGCGACAGCGAGGAGGCGGCCGGCAAGGTATAGGTCGGCGCCGCTGGCGGAGGCGTCGTGGGCGGGGGCGTGGTGGGCGGGGGCGTGGTCGTGCCGCCTCCCCCGCCACCACCGCCGCCGCCACAGGACGCCAGCGCCAACGCGGCCACGGACACGGCCCAGCGCATGGAAGACTTCATCTCAAGGCCCTCGCGGCCTGCGCCACCTGCGTCAGAGAAGCCCGGAAGGCCTCGGGACGATAGCTGTTGGGATCGCGGACCTGGGCGTAGGCCCGGTCCAGGTTCGGGCGGATGCGGGTCACCGCCCCGCGATCCACCTGGCCGGAATGGGCCATGGCGTTCAGCAGGGTGTCCGCCGCCATCACCGCCTGGGCGCTGCCGGCGTAGTCGGTGTAGCGACGCGCGATCTCGCCCTGCAGGATCGTATCGACGATGGCCAGGGTCTCACCTCGTGAGAAGCTGCGGGCCGCGAAAGCGTCCGACAGCGCGCGCGCCGTGCCGGCCAGCTTGGCCGCCGCGCGCACCGACTCCGCCTTGTCGCGGGCCAGCGCGCCGTGGAAGGCGCGGCTGTCGGCGTCAAGCCGGGCGCCAAGGGCCGGAGCGACCACCTTCGCCGCCGCCGAGAGCATGATCATGTTCTCGTCGTTGAAGGGGGGCGTGCCGCCGGGGATGGGGCGGCCCGGATTGGCCTGCCATTGCGGCCGCGCCTTCGGATCGTCCGAGATCTGGCGGTGGCAGGCGTGGCAGTCGAAGAAATAGAGTTCCGGGAAGGCGCCCTGCCCGCGGCCCGACGTGCCGTAGAGGGTGAGCGCCCGCTCCAGCGCCATCGCCTGACCCACGGCCCAGGTCTTCACCCCGCCGGCGTAGGTCTTGCGCTTCACGTAGTCGGCGTCGACGTCCCAGTGCTGCTGCAGGCTGGAGAACAGGTCGAGCTCGAAGGCGACGCGAGGGTGGCCGGCGGCCATGATCTCGTGGCTGACGAACTGGCCAGGCTTGTTGCTGCCGAAGTGGCAGTCCAGGCAGACGCCGGCGCGAACCTTGGGGTTCTCAAGCGCCCGCATGCCGCGGGAGATATTGTCGGCATGGGTGCCGGTTACCGTGCGGTGACTGGCCAGCCAGCCGCTGGAGCCGCCGTGGCAGCCTTCGCAGCCCACGCCGTCGGAGATCTGGAAGCGCGCGCCCCGCCCGCCAGGCGCCGGATCAGCATGGCAGCCCAGGCACTGACGGGCCACGCCGTCGGCGTTCAGGCCCATCTTGCGCGTGATCGCCGAACCTCGGGCGTCATACACAACACGATAGGCGCGGCTGTGCGCGCCCGCGATGCTGGACGGGTCCTGCCAGGTGATGAGTTCGTTCTGGCGCACGTTGACGCCGGAATCGACCTGCCGGCTGTGGCAAGTGGATCCCGCGCACGACGCCACGCCCTCATGCACGCCGCGATTGGATGTCTCGGGCGCTGCCGTGGCCTCTCGGCCGGCGCCCATCGCGAGTGCGCCGATCGCTAGAACGGCGGCGGCGCAAAGCGCGCCGACGACTCGCGACGCTCGTCCCTCCCCCATCGGCCCTCCCCCGGCACGCATACCGTGCGAATCTTTAGCGGGGTCAGTGGAGCTTCGGTAGCCTGAATAGAGTGCTAACCGCCGGAAACCATCGTGCGGCGCCCTATCAGATAGCGGTTTTCGCCTGCGAAGGGTCTGTACTTAACAACAGGTTCTTCGAACGCTAAGAGCACAGGCTTCGAATTGGGGGGTTGGGTATGATGGGGCGCCGCGAAAGCGCGCTGCGAGTCAGCTTGAGCGCTCGCCTTGGCCTGCTGGCGATGGCGACCACGGCGCTGACGCCGACGGCGACGACCTGGGCGCAGCCCGCGCCCCGCCCGAGCGCCGCCACCCCCGGCACCACCGCCGCCGAGCTGAACCCCGACACGCGCGTCACCCGACCGCCGCCCGCCCGCGGCGCCGGGGCGTTCGCACCGGAGCCGCCCGGCCCCTGCCCGCTGGAAACCTCGGATGTGCAGGTCACGCTCAATTCGGTGAGCTTCCGCGGCGCGACCGCCGTCGACGAGGCCGAGCTGCGCGACGCCTATGCCGAATATCTGGGCAAGCCGCAGCCGGTCTCGGTGATCTGCCGGATCCGCGACCGCGCGGCGCGCATCGTCTTCGACAACGGCGTGCTCGCCCGCGTGGAGATTCCCGAGCAGCGGATCGCCGGCGGCGCGCTCGTGCTGGAGGTGATCGAGGCCCACGTGGTCAATGTGCGCGTCCGCGGCGACGTCGGGCCGGCCCAGGCCGCCGTCGAACGCTATGCCGAGAAGCTGCGCGGCATGAAGCCCTTCGACATGGCCAAGGCGCAACGCTACCTCCTGCTGGCTTCCGACGTCCCCGGCCTGCGGGTGCGCGCGGCCGTGCGGCCCTCGACCAGCGCCGAGCGCGGCGCCGTCGACATCGACCTGACCGTGGCCCGCGACGGGCCTGCAGTTTTCGCCAATGTCCAGAATACGGGGTCCAAGTCGGTCGGCCGCTGGGGTGGCCTCGTGCGCGCCGACCTGGCCGGCTACACGGCCTATGGCGAGAGCACCTCGATCACGGCGTTCCGCACCCTGGACTCCAACGAACAGTGGCTGGTCCAGCTGGGCGAGACCGCGAGGTTCGGCTCGGAGGGTCTGACGGCCCGCGGGTCGATCACCTATGGCGAGAGCCGCCCGGGCGGGTCGCTGAAGCCGCTGGACCTGAAGAGCCAGTCGATCGTCGGCGCCCTCGAGGTCGCCTATCCCTACATCCGCAGCCGCAACCAGAACCTCAACCTGGCCGGCGGCCTGGATGTCGTCGATCAGGAGACCAAGGCCGGGGGCATCGGTCTCCTGAGCCGCGACAAGCTCAGGGTGCTGTACGCCCGCGCTGACGGCGACTATCGCACCGAGGTTTCCCAGCGGCCCGTGCTGCTGACCGGCGGAGTCACCCTGCGCAAGGGCTTCTCGTTCCTGGGCGGCAGCGACGCCGGCGCTCCGACTCTGACGCGCGCGCTGGGCAAGCCCGAGGCCTGGGTGGTGAAGGCCCAGGGCGGCGGCGACATCGCCATCAGCGAACGCCTCACCGGCATGGTGCGGGCCCAGGCGCAGTATTCCGGCAGCGTGCTGCTCCCCTACGAACAGATGTCGCTGGGCGGCCTGACGGTCGGCCGCGGCTACGATCCCGCCGCCCTGCTGGGCGACAAGGGCGTCTCGGCCGCCTTCGAACTCCGCTACGGCCCACTGCCGCTGCATCCGAGGGTGATGGCCGCGCCGTATGCGTTCGTGGATGCGGGCTATGTGGCGAACAACAACGTCGGCGCGACCGGCCTCCAGAAGGACCGCAGCCTGACCTCGGTCGGCGCGGGCGTGATCTTCCGCTTGTTCAACCGCGCCAACCTCGAAGTCACCTACGCCCACCCGCTCCACGCGACGAACCCGGGCGGACGGCGCCCGGGCGACCGCGTGCTGATCCAGCTCACGGCCAGCCTGCTATGACGCGCAGGGGGAGTCATATGCCTACGCTTTCCGGTACCCCTGCTTCGCCCGCGGCGCGCGGCGGGCTGTTCGCCCGCACGGCCCTTTGCGGCGCCCTGTGCGGCCTGTCGCTCCTGCCGACGGTCGCCCGCGCCCTGCCCACGGGCGCCTCGCCCCAGGTAAGCGCCGGCGGCGTCGCCCCGGTCATCAACACCGGCGCCGACCGCATCGACGTGACGCTGGGCGCGCCGCGCACCGTGATCAACTGGTCGAGCTTCGACGTGCGACCCACCGAGACCGTCAGCTTCAACTTCAGTGACCGCAACGCCATCGTGCTGAACCGCATCAGCAACCTGGCGCAGACCAAGATCGAAGGCGCCATCGAGGGCAAGGTCGGCGGCCAGTACGGCGGCAACATCTGGTTCTCGTCGCAGAGCAGCATCATCTTCGGCAAGGGCGCGAAGGTGGACGCCGGCGGCATCCTGGTGGGCTTGGGCGCGCCGGACCTCGCGAGCTTCCTGGATCCCGCCTCGACCCTGTTCTCGTTCAGCGGCAGCGACAACCTGCCGGGCATCAAGGTCATGGTCCTGGCCAACGCCACCCTGACCGCGCACGGCGGCATGGTGGCCCTGCTGGGGCCCAGCGTGCAGACACGCCCCAACGCCCAGGTGACCGCGACCGAAGGCAGCGCGCTGTACGGCTCGGCCAAGACCTATCAGATCCGCATGGCCCCGGGCACGGGCGGCGATTTCGACCTGGTGGACTTCATCGTGCCGGACGTCGGCAGCGGCAGCGACTCGGGCGTGGCCATCGACCTCGGCGGCGGCACCCGCGCGAACTCGGTGTTCCTGGCCGCGGTGAACCGGTCGGGCATCGGCAGCGCGGTGATCAACCTGGAAGGCCTGGTGACCGCCCAGGCCGCCAAGGCCGACGGCGGCGACATCATCCTGTCCGGCGGCGGCGGCATCCTGGCGCGCCAGCCAGCACCGACGCTGAGCGGGGTTTCGGCGACCGACGTCTACCTCAACCGCGCCACGGCCACGCGCGACGTGAAGATCAGCAACGTCGGGCGCACCCTCGCCCGCCCCTGGGTTCGGCCCAAGGACGAGTTGATCGATCCGCCGACGATCCAGGAGGACGAGGACGCGATCGAGGAATGCCGGCAGGCGGGCTGCTACGAGGAGGACGAGAGCAACGGCAACGGGTTCGGGTTCGCGCCTCCCGAGGCCGCCGAGTTCGACCGCGCGGTGGTGGCCAGTCTGTTCGACCCCTCGGCGATCTCCACCCTCAACGCCGGACGCGACGCGACGATCACCGCGACGGCGCACATCGAACTGGGCCGCGTCACCGCGGCGCGCGACGTGACGGTGCAGGGTGGACAGGTCAGGGCCAACGCCCTGGTGGCGGGCGGCGCGCTCAACGTCAGTTCGACCGTGGGCGAGGTGGCCGTGGCCGGCGTCGGCGTGATGCGCGAGGGCGTGATCACCGGCAAGACCGATGTGCGCCTGGAGTCCATCTCCGCGCCTCAGAAGCTGACCGTCACTTCCGGCCGCCACGTCACCATCGGTGACGACGGCGGCGACGCCTCGGGCGTCATCAACGTCTCGGCGCCGGAAACCGTGACGCTGAACCTGTCCTCCGGCCGGATCGAGAGCATCAACGCCGGCGGCGTCGTCAATCTGCGCGGCGCGGTCGACGTGGGGACGATCACCGCGCCCAAGGTGTACGGCGAAGCGGCCAGCCTGAAGATCGGCACGGTGACCACGACAGGCGACCTCTATGTGGTCGCCACCAACGGCGACGCGATCGTGGGGTCCGCCACGGCCGGCGACGACATCTATGTCCTGGCCACTCACGGCACGGCGTCGCTGACAAGTGCGACGCTCACTGGCGCCGCTCCGGACGCGGTGGGCCTGGACTTCGCCGGGAGCCCCGACGCGGTGGGCAACGGCCGCGTGGTGATGGTGCGGTCCTCGGACCTGGACGCGAAGCTGGGCCTCGGGACCGGCGGCGTCACCGGGGCCACCCAGGTGAGCGTGCTGGCGGGCCGCGACGCCGCGGTCGAGGTGATGACGGCCACGCCTGGCGCGTTCTCCGTCACCGCCGGTCGCGACGCGACCCTGCGGGCGCCCACGGTGACGCTGGATTCCGTACAGGCCGGCCGCGACCTGTCGGTCGGCAGCACCACGGGCGACTTCACCCTCACGAATTCGCTGACCGCTGTCCGCAACATCTCGGTCAGCGCCGCCGGCGCGCTCAAGGTGGCCGACGTCCGGGCGGATTCCGGTTCGATCTCCCTCGTCGGGGCCTCGGTGACCGCCGGGGCCGTTTCGGCCAGCGAGGACCTGACGCTCCGTGCGCTCAGCGGCGGCGTGACCACCACCAGCTTCAAGACCGGCCGCGACCTGATCGTCCAGGGATCGTCCCTGTCGCTGGGCGCGACGATCAGCTCCGTTCCGCGCGATCTTTCAATCACTTCACTCGGCAACTTCACGTCCAGCGCGCCGCTCAGCGCCGGCCGGAACCTGATCCTGGACGTGACCGGCAAGGCCACGCTGGGCGCCACCACCGCCGCCAACACCATCCGCATCGTCGCCGGCGACCTGGACCTGACGGGCGCGCTGACCGCCCCCAACGCCCAGATCGAGTCCAAGGGCGGGGCGCTGCAGGTCGGCGGAAGCGGCGGGTCGGGCTTCGTGCTCGACAACACCGACTTCGGCCAGCTCCGGGTTTCGGGCGTGACCCGGATCTACGCCGGCTCGACCACCGGCGGAGCCCGGGGCGACCTTATGTTGCAGGACCTGGCGATCAATCCGGCCAACACGCCCAACGTCGCGTTCCTGGTGGGGTCCAGCAACACGGCCATGGTGCGCGGGACCGTCGCCCCCACCGCCAGCGGCGGCAACCTGCGGATCGGCGACGCCGCCGACCTGGCCTGGCGGCCGGGCTCCATACTGGTCACCGGCGCCTTGGGGACCGCGACGTTCTCGGGCGGGGGCGCGACCTACACCAACGTGCGGTCCTTCAACGAGGTGCGGCTGGCGGCCCGGCAGGACATCCTGTTCGGCTCCCAGCGGTTCATCGAGCTCATCCAGGGGACGCCGATCGGCGCCATCGACATCGCCGCCGGCCAGCCCGCGGGCTCGGCCCCCATCGGCGGCGAGGTGGGCAAGGTCTTCGTCTCCACCGGCCGCCTGGAAGTCTCGGCCGACGGCAAGGCGGTGCAGCAGAACACCGCGCCGGTCGGAAGCGGCGGCACGGCCGGCCTCTTCTTCACCGGCGCCTTCAGCCCGGCCCTGATCATCGACCCGCCGCGCATCGTCGAGCTGTGGGGCGCCATCGCCGGGTCGGACGGCAGGGTCGTAACCGGCTCGGCGGCCGGATCCGGCCTCACCTTCACCGTGGTGGACATCAACGGCCAGCCGATCAGCCGTCCGGACGGGGCGTCCTACCGCTTCAACGCCTGCGACGTCGGCACCAGCAACTGTCCGGTGATCTCGGCGCCCCCATCCTCGGGCGGCGGGGGCGACGGCGACATGAACTCGGGCGTGCTCACCTCTCGCGACCTTCTCACCGACGAGCCCGGGACCGGCGTCGACGCTCTGTCGTCCGAGGCCCTGACCAGCCCGCCGGTGCTGCTGAGCGTCTCCGAGGTCCCGACCGACGAGATCGTCACCGACCCCGTCGTCACCGGCACGGGCAGCGAAGAAATCTGGCGCAAGCGCAGGCAGACCAAATGATCCGGAAAAGCCTCCTCCTCGGACTCGGCGGCGCGATCGTGCTGATGGCGCAGCCGCAGGCCGCCCAAGCCCAGACCCGCGCCGACCTCATCCCCCTGGGCCAGAGCGCCACGTCGGGCGCGGTCTGCCAGGCCGTGCGCGACTATGACGACCCGGTGGTGCAGGCCGCGGGCCGCCGCGCCTGGAACATCCGTTGCCGCGGTTGGGAGGGCAGCCTGGGCCGCCTCTACGCCCTGCCCCAGGCGGCCGGAGCCGACGCCTGGGCGACCGCGCTCGCCACCCGCGCCGAATGCTCGGACGCCAAGGCCGAGACCGTCGCGGGCCTGGGCGCGGTCAACCGCCGCGCCTGCCGCAGCGCCGCCGGCAAGGCCCCCTACCTCGCCTACGCCGCGAACAAGGGCGGCCAGCTCTACGCCGCCGAGGGCGCGGCCCAGATCGCCGACGTGCTGGAGGCCGGCCTGAAGGTCGTCTCGGGCGCCGCCAAGCCGCCGGCCATGGACCAGGTGCAGACCTCCGCCGCGAGCGCCGAGATCGCCGCCGACTTCGGGGGCGCCACGGGCGGCCTGGCCCGCTCCCAGGCCGCCGCCGCCACGGATCCGGCCCGTCTGCGCGCCCGCGCCTATGTGCAGAACAACGAGTGGCGCTTCGAACAGGCGGAAACCGACTTCCAGGCCCTGGTCGCCGACGCCGAGGCGCGCCGCGCGCCGCCCGCCGAAATGGGCGACGCCCTGCTGAACCTGGCGCTGAACGTCTCGAACAACGGCCGCTTCGCCGAGGCCGACCGGCTGTTCCGCGACGCAGAGGTCCAGGTGAGCGCGGCCGGCGACCCGCTGCTGGCCGCCCGGGCCCGCACCTATCGCGCGCTCCACCTGCGCAACGCCGGCCGCTTCGCCGACGCCGTGACCGCCGCCCAGGCCGCCCTGCGCGCCAGTGAAGAGGTCCGCGCGACCCGCGGCCTGACGGTCACCGGACCGACGGTGACGCAAGCCTCCGACGGCCTCGCCATCGGCGGCGACCTGGCCTCGGCGCTCAACAACCGGCCCGGCGGCCGCGACGTGATGGGCGGCAGCCGCGTCTCCACCGCCGACCGCCTCGCCGTCCAGGACGCCCAGGCGCTGGAGGTGATGGGTTCGTCCCTCGCCGCCCAGGGCGACGCCGCCGGCGCCCGCGAGGCCCTGGCCCGCGCCAGCCGCACGCTCACCGCCGCCGAGGCCAACGGCGCGCTCAATGTGTGGCTTCGCGCCCGCATCGGCGCCGACCTGGCCGAGATCGACATGGACGCCGGCCAGCCGGCCCAGGCGATCGGCAAGTACAACGACGCCATCCGCACCATCCGTCTGCGCCACGCCGGCACCGCCGCGGAAGGTGGCCTGCTGCTGGACCTGGGCCGCGCGCAGATCGGCGCCGGCCAGGAAGACGCCGCGCTGGCCACCTATGCCCGCGCCTTCGAACTGTTCCAGGCCCAGCGGGGCGCGCTTGGCGCTTCGGCGGACGACGCGGCGCCCTATTTCGACCTGCTGATCAAGCGGATCGGGTCGGACCCGGCGAAGGCCGACGACTATAAGGCCCGCTTCTTCAACGCCGCCTCCAGCGTGGTCTCGAACGCCACGGCCCAGACCGTGTCGAAGCTGGCCGCCCGGGTGGCCTCCGGCGACAGCGCCGTGACCGGCCTGGTCCGCGCCCTGGAGGACACCCGCCGCGAACTGCGCGCCACCGAGGCTCAGGCCGCCAACCTGCAGGCGGCCGACACCTATTCCGGCCAGGCCCGCACCGACCTCGAGGCCCGGCTGAAGACGCTGCAGGACCAGTCCGACGCTCTGGAGAACCAGCTCCTGGCGGCCAACCCGCGCTACGCGCAGCTCGTCTCCTCGCAAGCCTCGCTCGCCGACCTCCAGAAGGCGCTGGCCAAGGACGAGGTCTATGTGAAGATCCTGCTGCTCGACAGCCGCGGATACGGCCTGCTGGTCTCGCCGACCGCGGCCAAGCCCTACGCCATCGAGCTGAACCGCGGCACGGCGGGCGCGGCTGTCCGCCGCCTGCGAGCGCCGTTCGAGGCCGAAGACACCCTACCCGCCTTCGACGTCGCCGGGGCCTACAAGCTGTTCCAGCAACTGTTCGGTCCCGTGGCGTCCGAGGTCATGGCCGCCAAGCATCTGGTCTATGAGCCCGACGGCGGCCTGATCTCGCTCCCGGTCGGCGCGCTGGTGACCTCCGATCCCTCCGCTGTGCTGGCCAAGACCGCGGCCGGCGCCGACCCCGACTATCGCCAGGTCGCGTGGCTGGGCGCCAAGGTGGACTCCGGCCTCGTGCTGTCGGCGGCCTCGTTCATGCAGTCCCGCGCCTTCGCGCCCTCCAAGGCCCGGCAGAGCTTCCTGGGCTTCGCCGACCCGGCGACGCCCCGGCGGTCCGACAGCCGCGCCTACGCCTCGGTCGTGCGGCGGTCGGTGAGCCTGCGCACCGAGCGCGACCTCGGCAGCATCTGCGAGAACACCCGCCTGGCGCTGCTGCAGATGCCGCCTCTTCCTGACACCGCCGACGAGGTGCGCCAGGTAGGCGCCAGCATCGCAGGGTCGCAGGGCCAGCAGGTGGTCGTGGGCTCCGCCTTCACGGACGACACGGTCAAGGCCCGCAAGGACCTGTCGGACTACAAGGTGCTCTACTTCGCCACCCACGGCCTGCTGCCGCAGCCGTCGGCCTGCCTGCCGGAACCGGCGCTGATGACGTCGGTGGGCGCCGGCGACTCCGACGGCCTGCTGGACGCCAGTGAGATCCTCGACCTCAAGCTCGACGCCGACCTGGTGGTGCTGTCAGCCTGCGACACCGGCGGCGCCGGCGGCGAGGCGTCCACCAGCGGCCTGCAAGGCGGCGGCGAGGCCCTGGGCGGCCTGACCCGGGCGGTGATCTACGCCGGCGGGCGGTCGCTGATCGTATCGCACTGGTCGGTGGACTCGGTGGCCACGGTGCGCCTGATGACCGGGATGTTCTCCACCACGTCCGGCAATCAGGCCGGCGCCCTGACCAAGGCCCAGGTGGCCCTGCAGCAGAGCCAGCAATGGTCGCACCCCTACTTCTGGGCGCCCTTCACCATCGTGGGCGACGGCTCGCGGCCGATGCCGGGCGCCGCAACCCAAACCGCGTCGCGCTGACCGGCGCGCCCTCGTGGCGCCCGGGACCGTCATGGCGAACGCCGCGATCCAGCTCAGCACCGAGCCCTATGACGCGGCCGGACCGCGGCCCATGGGGCGCCACTCGGCGGGTGAAGGATTCCTGCGCGGCTTCCTGAAGTACGCCGACGTCGACCGCTTCCATTTCTGGAACGCGCACGGCCAGGACCAGTCCGAGCTCGAGGCGCTTCTGGAGCGGCTGGGCAGGCCCGACCGGCCGGTGGAATGGCTGCACCGCGGCGACCGGGAGGGGCTCGCCCGGGCCGGCGTGCTCTATATCCCGACGCCGGAGCTGAAGGGCGAGGCCTGGGCCCGGCGCGCCCTCGGCGGGCACGCCTATTCGATCACCGGCGTCACCCATACCATCGCCGAGACACCCATCCTGGACGAGATCGCCGGCCTGCTTTTGGCGCCCCTGGAGCCGTGGGACGCGCTGGTCTGCACGTCAGATTCTACCCGCAAAGCCGTGGAAACGCTTCTGAATTCGACCGCTAACTATCTGCAGGATCGCTTCGGCGCGACGCGCATCCCGCCCGCGCAGCTGGTGACGATCCCGCTGGGGATCCACACTCAGGACTTCCGCGCCGACCCGCGGGCGCGTCGGCGCTGGCGCGAGCAACTCGGCATCCCCCAGGACGCGCCGACTGCCCTCTTCGTCGGCCGCTTCAGCGTGGCGACCAAGGTGCACCCCGGCCCGATGGGCCTGGCGCTTCAGGAGGCCTCGCGGCGGCTAGGTCAAGCCGTCCATTGGATCGTCTATGGCGGCGCGCGGCGCGCGGCGGACGAGGACGCCTTCCGGGCGGCCGCCGCCGCATTCTGCCCCGATGTCGAGATCCACTTCGTGGACCATACCTCGCCCGCCGCGCGCGACGAGATCGTCTCCGCCGCCGATGTCTTCCTGTTGCTGTCGGACAATATCCAGGAGACCTTCGGCCTGACGCCGGTCGAGGCGATGGCGGCGGGGCTCCCCTCGGTGGTCAGCGATTGGAACGGCTATCGCGACACGGTGCGGCACGGCGTCGACGGCTTCCGCGTGCGCACGACCACGCCCCGGCCCGGCCTGGGGTCCGATCTGATCTACGCCTACGCCCAGCGGCTGATCAGCTACGACGACTATGCGGGATCAGCCGCCCTGCTCACCGCGGTGGACGTCGCCGAGGCGGCCGAGGCCTTGGCGACGCTGTTCGCCGATCCCGAACTGCGCGCCCGGATGGGCCAGGCCGCCCTGGCCAGGGCCCGCGAGATGTTCGACTGGCGCGTGGTGATCCCGCAGTACCAGGCGCTGTGGGACGAGCTAGCTCGCCGCCGGCAGGCCGCGCCCCGGCGGCCCGGCCTGGAAAATCCCTACCGGCCCGACCCCTTCCGGATGTTCGCCCGATATCCGACCAACCCCCTCGCCGCGGATGACGTCGTCATGCTGGCTCGACCGTTGGCGCCTGGCGAGGCGGCGGCGCTTCTCCAGCGGCCGTCCGTCCGAAACGAGGCTGCGCGTCTGCCGAGCCTTGCCGAGGCCGAGGCGCTGCTGACCGTGTTGGCTGGCGGCGGCCGCACGGTGGGCGCCCTGCTGGCGGAAATTTCCCCTGAGAGGCGTCCGTTCATCGAGCGCGGGATCGTGTGGCTGGCCAAGTTCGGTTTGGTGCGTCTGCGCGACGCAACGTCGCGTACTTGAGCACGACAGAACGTGCTTCAGGTACCGTTCAGGGCTCCGATGTGATAGTCCCGGGCCTGACGCACCATCGCTACAACATCGTCCTTCGGGGGTGAGATACATGCGTAAACTACTGATTGGGGTTGCTCTTTCCGTTGCGTTCGGCGGGGCCGCGATGGCCAGCGACTACATCGTGGTGAACTCCAGCGACCCGGCCATCAAGCGGGGCCAGGCCTTCGACGCGGGCGCCAAGGTGGCGCTGGGCGCGGGCAAGACCCTGACCGTGATGCGCGCCTCGGGCGAGGTCGTGACGCTTCGTGGCGGCCCCGCGGGCGCAACCCTTCCGGGCGCCCGGGTGGCCGCGGCCGACGCCGCCCGCTTCGAGACCCTGCGCGCCCTGGTCGAGCCCCCGCCGCAAGGCCGCACCTTCGGGGCCCGACGTGGCGGCATCTGCCCGGCCAAGGAAAGCCTGACCAGCCTGGACGACATCGTCCGCACGGCCGAATCGAGCGGCTGCAAGACCGTGGCCCGCCAGGCCCTGGACGCCTACCTGGCGAAGACCTCCAACAACTGAAACCTCCGCTTCACGGTGGGGCGACAGGGGCCGGCGGATCGCGAGAGCATCCGCCGGCCCTTTTGCGTTGCGCCGCGGCGTTAAGGTCCGAGCAAGCATGTCCGTTAGGCTTAATGGAACGCCCACTGTGTCGTTCTGCCGCGGATGCAGCTCCACCGCGCCATGGTCGTCGCGATGCGGGGCCTTCAGCGCATGCTCCCGCGTGCGCTTGTGGGTGCGATGGCGTGCGCCTGCGTGGCGGCGGCTGCGCCCACCGCCCGGGCCCAGGAACTCGCCAGCGAACAGACCGCCACGGCGACGGTGGAGGCTCCCCTGGACACGGCCATCGGTCTCCGGGCCAGCGGGCCGGTGGGCAAGGTGGTGGTCAGCCAGCCCGAGACGGCGCAGGTCGCGCCCGTCGGGGAGGACCAGCTCTACCTGATCGGCAGCCAGCCGGGGACCACGAACCTGCTCGTCTACGATCGCGACGGCCGGCTCTCCCAGAGCGTGGACGTCACCGTCGGTCCCGACGCCCAGGCGCTCCGCGAGCTGCTGGCCGACGCCCTGCCGGGCGAGGCGATCACGGTGAAGGGCCTCTCCTCCAGCCTGCTGCTCGAGGGCGAGGTGTCCAACCCGTCCGTCGCCGCGATCGCCGAGACCCTGGCCGAGCGCATCGCGCCCGACGCGGTGATCTCGCGGCTGCATGCGCGCTCAAGCCAGGTGCTGCTGGAGGTGCGGATCATGGAGGTCAGCTCGCGGCGCCTGAAGGACATAAACACCGCCATCTCGATCACCAACGGGCGCGAGCTCGGGGTGTCGATCGGCGAGGCTGCGCCAAGCGGCTTGGAGGCGCCGTTCGGCGTCGCCCGCATCAACGCCCATGCCGGGCGCCTGCGCCTGGACGCGACCCTCCGCGCCCTCGAGGACAAGGGCCAGTTGCGTCTGGTGGCCCAGCCGTCGCTGGTGGCGCTGTCGGGCGAGACCGCGTCGTTCCGCGCGGGCGGTGAGTTCCCCTTCCCCGTGCCCGCCGACGACAAGGTGACGATCGAATTCCGCCCCTATGGCGCGGCCATGACCTTCAAGCCGGTCGTGCAGGAGAACGGCCTGATCCGCATCGCCCTGGAGGCCGAGCTGAGCGAGATCGATCCGTCGGTGGCGCTGAAGGTGAATGGCATCATCGTACCCGGCCTCAAGATGCGGCGCGCCGCCACGACCACGGAGCTGCGGGACGGAGAGGCCTTCATGATCGCCGGGCTCTTCGAGGAGACGAGCGAGCGCAACACGCGCGAGCCGCCCTTCATCGCCAAGGTCCCCCTGATCGGCCCCATGCTTGCGCCCGCCTTCCAGGCGCTGCGCAAGAAGGAGGCCCGGCGGGAACTTGCGATCGTGGTCACGCCCCGGATCGGCGGGCAAGCCGCCTCGCCTCTGGGCGAACGCAGCCAGCTGGCCGAGGCGACGCTCCAGCCGTCGCCGCCCGAGACGGCGCGCAAGCCCAAGTCGGCGTCCGCACCCCGGGGTCCGCCACTGCGAGCGCTGGTGGCCGAGGTGCGCGACGCGCTGCGTCCACCGGTACGCTGGATCAGACAGGCCGCGTCGCGGTTCTCCTCCGCGTTGCTGGGGCGCGCCTGAGCCGCCGATTCATGTGATGCTGCGGCGACGCACGCAGCATGGAGCATCGGCGCATGAGCTTCCCGACCGCCGCCGTCGCCAGGACGGCCCTGGCCATCGCCGCCCTCGCAGGCGCGTCCGCGGCCTCCGCCCAGCCCATCAAGGTGCTGAACGCCGCCACGGCCCCCCAACCGGCCCCCGCCGCCTCCGACTGCGCCGCGGCGCCGGCCGAGGCGGAGGCCGACATTGAGTGCGTGCTGAGCCTGACCCCACCTCAGCCCGGCGCCGAGCCCGCGGCGCCCAGCCGCATCGTGATCCGCGCGCAATGGGCGCCCCGGCGATGCGTCCCGCGCGCCGCCCAGGTGGTGAACATGGCCGGCGGCCCGCCGCGCGCCCGCGCCCTGCCGATCGTCGACCAGGCCGGTTCCGGGCGGACCTGCGCCTCCTGACGTAGAGGCTTGCGCTCCCGGCCGGTCCCGTGGCCAACTCCGGCCATGCGACGCCTTAACCTTAACGCCCTGTGGATGTGGCCGCTGCTCGCGGTCTTCGTCGTCGTGCTGATGAGCTTCGACGACCCCTTCCGGCTCGCCTTGGCGGGCTTCATGCTCGCGGCGCAAGGCGCGGTCTGGCGCTTCATCCACGCCTTCGATCCCGCGCCAGCGAGAATCTCGAAGATATCGAGATAAGATGTTGATATTGCTATATAATGACAATTTCCGAGGCCGACCGCATCCGTCCGCGGCGGCCTAGGCGACCGCCGCTACAGATGCGGTGAGAATTCCTCAGTACGGCTTTGACATAGTTATATTGTTCACTCCGCAGCGTGCGGTGCTGGCTCGTGAGACATGGCCGCCTCCGCCAGCTCCACCTGCACGGTCCGCCGGTCGGCGGCCTTGCGCTCGCTGTAGCGGTCGACGAGGTAGTCGGACCGGTCGCGCGTGAGCAGGGTGAACTTGAACAGTTCCTCCATCACGTCGACCACGCGATCGTAGTAGTCCGAGGGCCGCATCCGGCCATCCTCGTCGAATTCCTGCCAAGCCTTCGCCACCGAGGATTGGTTCGGGATGGTGATCATCCGCATCCAGCGTCCAAGCAGGCGCAGGGTGTTGACCGCGTTGAACGACTGGGAGCCGCCGGAAACCTGCATGACCGCGAGGGCCTTGCCTTGGGTGGGGCGCACGCTGCCGATCTCCAACGGAATCCAGTCGATCTGCGCCTTCATGATGCCCGTGATGGTCCCGTGCCGCTCCGGGCTGCACCAGACCTGGGCCTCGGACCAGGCCGAGAGCTCGCGCAGCTCCTGCACCTTCGGATGGTCCGGCGAGCAGCTGTCGGGCAGCGGCAGGCCCGTGGGGTCGAACACCCTCGTCTCGGCGCCCATGCGGTCAAGGAGGCGCTGGGCTTCCAGCGCGGCGAACCGGCTGAAGGAGCGCTCCCTGAGCGATCCATAGAGCAGCAGGATGCGGGGCGGGTGGGTCGACACCTTCGACGGTTCCAGCTTGGCGAGCGTCGGCGTGTCGGCGAACGGCGCGCTGAGCGCCGGAAAGTGGGACATGACGGAATCTAGAGGGGTGGCGCAGCGTCAGGCGGCGCTGCAGGCGGTCTGGGTGGCGAGGCCCGCGCAGCAGGCCTCGGTGAGGTAGGCTGAGAGTGCGGCGACGCGCCCATAGTCCGCGGTGCAGATCACCTCGCGGCCGCGGCGTTCCTGGCGCACCAGCCCGGCCCGGGTGAGCGCCGTCAGGTGATGGGCGAGCGTCGAGGCCGGGATCTCCAGCAGGCGGCCGAGGTCGGTCGCGGTGGCTCCCGTCTCGCCGGCGCGCACCAGCAGCCGGAAGACCTGGAGGCGCGGCGCGCTTCCCAGGGCGGCCAGGCCGGCGACGGCGTCATCTTCGAGGAGGTCGGGCATGGGTCCTCCATGCTTCCGGGGACGGGCCAGCGTCAAGCGGCGCGCCGAGGGCCAGGGCCCCCGGCGCAGCCTTGGCTCATGGCGCTCAGCAGCAGGACGACACCGGGGCCGCCTCCGGCTTCGGAGCGGGCGCGCCGCAGCAGGCGGTCGCCGGAGCGGACGCGACATCCGTCGCCTCCGGCGCCGGGTCCTCGCCATAGGTCGTAGCCTCGCCAAAGGTGTAGAAGGTCTCCCAGCGCACGCCGGCGGGGTCGGTCACCCAGCTCTTGTCGGACCGGGCGTAGCAGCAGGCGGTCGCCTCCTGGTCGAAGGTCTGGGCGCCGGCCGCCTTCAGCCGTCCCGCCAGTTCGGCCAATTCCGCCGGGGTCTCGGTCTGGATGCCGATGTGATCGACGCCGGCCTCGCGACCGCGCTGCGACACGGCGAAATTCACCCGCGGATCCTCGAGCATCCACTTGGCGTAGTCGTCCTTCACCACCGCCGGCGCGGCGCCGAACAGCGACTCGTAGAACCGGATCGACTCGGCCAAATCCGGCACGCTCACATGCAGGTGCATCCGCTTCATCTAAATCTCCATTTTCCTAGGTTTCTGGTTTTCTGGAAATATAGAAGATGCTACGGATGTCAAGCACGCTGGCGCGGCCGGCCCGATAAATCTGACGCGTAATTCCCGTAGGGTAGAAGCATGGAAGCCAACACCGCCGTCGACGCCATGTCGGCCCTCGCACATCCCGGCCGCATGAACGCCTTCCGCCTGCTCGTCCAAGCCGGCGCCGATGGCCTGCCGGCCGGGGAGGTCGCGTCCCGGCTGGGCATGCCGCCAAGTTCGCTCTCCACCAACCTGAACATCCTGGCACAGGCGGGCCTGGTGCGGTCCCGGCGCGAGAGCCGTTCGATCATCTACTCCGCCGACTACGAGACGATGCGCGGGCTGCTCGCGTTTCTGATGGAGGACTGCTGCGCCGGCGTCCCCGAGATCTGTGGGCCCCTGGCCGCCGTTGCTACCCGGGGCTGCGCCGCGGCTGGCGTCCAATGACCGCGGCCGCCGTCGAAGCGCCGAAGCCGATGTCACGCTTCGAGCGCTATCTCACTGTCTGGGTGGCGCTCTGCATCGTGGCCGGCGTGGCCCTCGGTCACCTGTTCCCAACGACCTTCCAGGCCATCGGCTCCGCCGAGGTGGCGAGGGTCAACCTGCCGGTCGCGGTGCTGATCTGGCTGATGGTCATCCCCATGCTGATGAAGGTCGACTTCGGCGCCCTGCGCGAGGTGGGTCGTCACTGGCGCGGCATCGGCGTGACGCTCTTCGTCAACTGGGCGGTGAAGCCGTTCTCGATGGCGCTTCTGGGCGCGATCTTCATCGCCGGCCTGTTCCGCCCCTACCTGCCAGCGGGCGAGGTCAACAGCTACATCGCGGGCCTGATCCTGCTGGCGGCGGCGCCCTGCACCGCCATGGTCTTCGTATGGAGCAACCTCACCCGCGGGGAGCCGAACTTCACGCTGAGCCAGGTGGCGCTCAACGACGCCATCATGGTGGTGGCGTTCGCGCCCATCGTCGGCCTGCTGCTCGGGCTCTCGGCGATCACGGTCCCCTGGGAGACCCTGTTGCTGTCGGTCGCGCTCTACATCCTTGTGCCCGTCGTGCTGGCGCAGGTGCTGCGGGGCGCCGTGCTGCGCCGTGGCGGCGAGGCAGGATTGCAGCGGGTCCTGGCCCGCATCGGTCCCCTCTCCCTCACCGCCCTACTCGCGACCTTGGTCCTGCTGTTCGGATGCCAGGGCGAGCAGATCCTGAGACAGCCGCTCATCATCGCGATCCTGGCGGTCCCGATCCTGATCCAGGTCTACTTCAACGCCGGCCTCGCCTATCTGCTCAACCGGGCGACCGGCGAGGCGCATGCGATCGCCGGGCCCTCAACCCTGATCGGGGCCAGCAACTTCTTCGAGCTGGCGGTCGCCGCCGCGATCAGCCTGTTCGGGTTCTCTTCCGGCGCGGCGCTCGCCACGGTGGTGGGCGTGCTCATCGAGGTGCCGGTCATGCTCACGGTCGTCGCCATCGTGAACCGCTCCAGGGGCTGGTACGAGGCCGGCGGCGCCGTGCGCCGCCTGGCCGACCGGGCTCGGGGCTAGTCGGCCGGCGGCGGCAGGGGCGAGCAGAACCAGCAGTCCTCGCCGATCGGGCTGCCGGGCGGCGTGCGCGGCGCGGGGGCGACGTCCGAGGCCAGCAGAGCCAGAGCCGCACGGTCGCCCTTGCCGATCAACTCGGCCAGACGCCGGTTGAAGGCGACGGACTCGGGGCTGCCCTTCGCCGTGTCGAGCGAGGCGGCGAAAGCTTTCAGGCCCTGCTCAACGAGGCCCGCGGCGGTCGGCGAGAGCGCCTTGTCGCCCAGCACATCGACGAGGTTCCCCACCAGGCGCGCCTGCTGGCGACGGCGGATCTCGGCGACGCGCGGCGTGTCGCCGGCCTGGATCTGCACCGCACCGAACAGCCACGACAGCAGTTCGTCCACGCTCACCTGACCCGGATCGCGCCGGTGCTGCTCCAGCACCCGATTCAGGCGCGGCGCCTCGACAAGCTGGCGGAGCGTCATGTCCGAGGCCACGACCGCGGCGCCCACGGGATCGAACACCGGCCCGCCGAGGGTCTCGAACACCTCGATCGTGAACTGCCGGTCCGGCGTGCCGGACTGGGCCTGGGACAGCAGACCGGCCAGCTCGTCGGAGACGTCCAGGCGCGCCGGGTCGAGCGTGGCGGAAAGGGCCTTCAGCGCTCGCCGCTGGTCGTCCGCCGGGATCGGCCTGGCCCTCTCCTGCCCGCCGCCGTTGACCGCATAGGCATAGTCCACCCCGCCCACCTGCTTCACCACCGCATCCACCTGGTAGCGATGGAACAGGTAGACCGGCACGAACACCCGCTGCAGGTCGGCGACGGCGGCGCCCTTGGGGATGTTGTTCAGCCCGAAGCGCTTGAGGGCGATTTCGCGCACCGCCAGGACGTTGGCCAGCCCGGCCACCGGGTCGGCGCCGTTGTCCCACTGGGTGCTGGCCGGATGCTCGTCGTCGGCGATGAAGCGCATGCCCTGGGCCGACGCCTCGCGGGCGATGCCGTCCAGGTAGCGGGCCTCGTCGGCGCCGGGCGGAACCTGGCTGTAGAGCCAGCGCACCGAATATTTGTCCCAGGCGCCCGCCCCCTGGACGTAGGCGTCGCTGAAGTCGAGCTTGCCGCCTCGCACGTGGATGAGCGGCGCGGGGTAGTCGAGCGTCGAGGCGCGGCCGAACGCGCTGCCCGCGAAGTTGTGCGAGAAGCCCAGGGCGTGGCCGGTCTCATGCATGCCGAGCTGGCGGATGCGGCTGAGCGCGATCTGCACCGGATCGTCCGGCCCGCCCTTGCCGCTCTTGTCCGCGCCTGCCAGCCCCTCGAAGATCAGCCGGTCCTGGCGGATGCGCAGCGAACCCAGCTGCACCACGCCGCGCATGATCTCGCCGGTGCGCGGATCGACGATGGTCTGGCCGGTGGACCAGCCCCGCGTCTGGCGGTGGATCCAGTTGATGACGTTGTAGCGGGCGTCCATCGGGTCGGCGCCCTCGGGCAGCACCTCCACGCGGAAGGCGTCGATGAAGCCGGCCGCCTCGAAGGCCTGCTTCCACCAGCCGGCGCCTTCCACCAGAGCGCCGCGGATCGGCTCGGGGGCGGCGCGATCGACGTAGAAGACGATGGGCTTCTTCACGCGCGAGCGGGCGGCCGAGGGATCGACCTTCTCCAGCCGGAAGCGCCGCGCCAGGCGATAGACCAGGGGCTCATCCAGGGCGGCGGCGTAGTCGTTGACCAGCACCTGCACGGAGGTGCCGGTGCGCGGGTCGTGGCGGCGGGGCTGGAAACCTGGCGCCGGCAGCCTCAGGAACGAGTGGCGCACCGTCAGCGTCACCGCGCGCGGATCTGGCGCGACCGCGCGCACCTCGGCGCCCGGCTCGTCGCTGGTGAAGGTCTGCACCGCCTCGAACTCGAGGTTCTCGGGGAAGACGCCCACCTTGCCGGCGTCGGCGTAGCTGAGGGGCGCCGAGGCGCGGAAGGTCCCTTGCCGGCGCGCCTTGAGCCGGGCGGCGACGTCCAGGGTGTCCTGGGTCAGGAAGGTGGTGATGTCGACCAGCAGCGCGCCGTCGGGCGCCTCGGCCACCACATCGCCCGACCACAGGTTGGAGACCGCGAACGAGTCGCGCACCGCCCGGACCTCGTCGGTGTTCCCGTTGCCGGCCCGGAAGGTCGGGTTCTCGGCCTGCAGGATCACCTTCTTCCCGGCCCGCCGGAAGGCGACCACCAGCGGGCGGCCGCTCTCGGCGCGATCCAGGCCGACGGGGGTCGAGCCCAGACCCGTGGTCAGGCTGGCCTGGTAGATGAACCGGCCCGAGACGCCATCGGCATCAGGGGGCGGCAACCGCAGCTGGACCCGGTTGGCCTTGCGGTCCACGAAGGCGCGCAGCAGGCCGTCACGGGCTTCGAACGCCGCCGTCGCCTTGGCCCAGTCGTCGCCGGCCGCGGGCGCGGCGAAGGCCTGCTGGGTGATTGCGAGCGCCATCAGCAGCGCGCCCACACCCGCGATCCGTCCGCTCCGCATCACCGCCCCCGCACACAACTCGATCAACAATAGAGTAAAGATTTCTACAGTCGTCGCAACGCGCTGTTCTTATCAGGCGGCTGATTAGAGCGAATTTTGTCTTTCACAAATTGAACTCATGATTGGTCAGAGCGTCGGCTCAGCGTCGGACCCGCCGGCTCAGCCGGCGCCCTAGCCTGTGGAAAATTGCGAGGGGCATGGCGGCTTCGCCGTCCTCGTCCGTTTCCCTGATTGTCCAGGCATTCGAGTCAGCAAGCAGGTCGGACGCGAGTCCACGCGCCGTTCTTATGTATGAACGGCGTTCCACTTGATGAACACGCAGGCTTGTGACTACGCTGTGACACGGCAGGGGCGTGGGTAATGACTCTTGAGCAGCTGAGAATCTTCGTCTGCGTGGCGGAGCGCCTCAACATGACGCGCGCGGCCGAGGCGCTTCACATCACCCAATCGGGGGTCAGCGCGTCCATCAGTGCCCTCGAGACGACCTACGGCACCCCGTTATTCGACCGGGTAGGACGGCGCATCGAGCTGTCGGCGGCGGGCGAGGCCTTCCTGGTGGAGGCGGAAAAGGTGCTGAGCCAAGTCCGCGCAGCGCAGCGGACACTGTCCGACCTCAGCAACCTGCGGCGCGGGACCGTGTCGATCTGCGCCAGCCAGACGATCGGAAACTACTGGCTGCCGCCGCTGCTGGCCCAGTTCCACGATCGCTTCCCACATCTGACCGTCGATCTGCGCATCGCCGGCACCGCCGCGGTGAGCCGGATGGTCCTCGACGGCGACGTCGATCTCGGCTTCGTCGAGGGCCACTGTGCGGATCCGGCGCTGACTTCCACGGAGGTGGAGGGCGACCGCGTCTGCGTCTTCGTCCCGCCGGAGCATCCCTGGGCGACGTCGCGCCCCACGGCGGAGGCCCTGCTGGGCGGCGGCTGGGTGCTTCGCGAGGAAGGGTCGGGGACGCGCTCGGAATTCATCGGCGCGCTCGAGGCCATGGGCCTCGACGCCGAGGATCTGGAGGTGCGGCTGGCGCTGCCCACCAACGAATCGGTGCGCTCAGCGGTGATGGCCGGCGCGGGCCCCGGCGCCCTCTCCGACCTGGTGGTGCTTGAGTGGCTCCAGTGCGGCGCCCTGGTCCGCGTCCCCCTCGACATGCCGCGCCGCGCCTTCCGGTTGCTTCAGCACTCGGAACGCCGGCTCAGCCGCGCCGCCGAGATGTTCCTCAAGAGCCTGCCTGCGCCCCGTCGCGCGGACTCCTCGGGTCTGCGCCTGGTCGTCGGAAGCTGACCTCTCGGCCCATTCGTCGACCAGGTTGGTTCGATCTGCGCACGACGGACGGTCTAACTCTCAAGCAGGAGTCAGAGCTCCGTCGGCTCAAGCGAGCCGACGATCGCTCTGGGGCCGTCAGAACTGCCTGACGGCCGCGACGCCCGCGTCCGGCCGGCGCGTATCGGCGGCCCCGTACATCGTTCCGTCGGGCCCGATCATGATCGACTGGGTGCTGCCGATGATCTGTGAGCGTTCCACCTTGTGGCCCTTGGCGATCAGTCCCGCCACCTGGTCTTCGGGGATGGCTTCCTCCAGCTGCAGCGCGCCGTCGATGCCCGCCTGGTAGATGCGCGGCCGCTGGGCCGCCTCGGCCACGTTCAGCTTGAAGTCGATCAGGTTCATGAGCATCTGGACCATCGTCCCGATGATGGTGCCGCCGCCGGGCGTGCCCGTGGCCACCCAGGGCTTGCCGTCCTTGAACACGATGACGGGCGAAATGGTCGACTGCGCCCGCTTGCCCGGCTCGATCTTGTTGCCCAGGCTGGTCGGCCGCGGGCTCCAGTCGAAGTTGCCGAGGGAGTTGTTCAGCAGGAAGCCGGTTCCCGGCGCCACCACATGCGCCCCGAACGAAGCCGTGAGCGTGTAGGTGTTGGACACCACGTTGCCATCCTTGTCAGCGACCGAGAAGTGGGTGGTGTCCGGACTTTCGTAAGGGTGCGGATCCAGGGCCGGCAGCGTCTTGCTGTCGAGGGACTTGTACATCGAGATCAACTTGGCCCGCTCCTTGGCGAAGGCCTTGCTGGCGATCCCCGTCGCGGGGGTTTTCCACTGGGGCCCGCCGCCGGAGTAGCGGCGGTCCATCACCACGATCTTCAAGGTCTCGGCGACCAGGTGCATGGTCGCCACGTTCCCGGCGCCCATCTCGGTGACGGGAAACTGCTCGATGATATTCATCGCCTCGGCGACGCTCGAGGCGGCCGAGGTGGGAGGCATGTAGGCGATCTTGTAGCCGCGGTAGTCCGACCAGATCGGCTCCAGCACATTGGCGCGGTAGGCGGCCAGGTCGGCCATCGTGATGATGCCGCCGCCGGCCTTGACGCCCGCCACGATCTTCTCGGCCACCGGACCCTTGTAGAAGCCGTCGGCGCCCCGCGCCTGGATCTGCTTCAGCGTCCAGACGAGGTCCGGGTTTCGGAATATGTCGCCCGGCTGGTAGGCCGAGCCGTCCTTCTTGAAATAGACCTTCAGCGCGCCGTTGGGGTCCTTGGCCATGGCCGCCTTGCGCTGCGCAAGCGCCCTCGCCTCGTCGTCGGTCATGACGAAGCCCTTGGCGGCCAGATCGATGGCGGGCTGGACGACCCTCGCCCAGGGCAGCTTGCCGAACCGCTTGTGCGCCTCCCAGAGGCCGGCCACGGTGCCCGGAACCGTGACCCCCTTCATGGACTGCACCTTGTCCGGCGAGACACGCTTGTCGGGGCCCAGCAGGAAGTCCGGCGTCACGCCGAGCGGCGCCTGGCCGTAGTATTCGATCGCGATGGTCTTTCCGCTGGCGGCGTCGTGGACCAGCATGTAGCCGCCGCCACCGATGTTGCCGGCCCGCGGCAGCGTCAGCGTCTCGGCGATCCCGACGGCCACGGCGGCGTCCACCGCATTCCCGCCCTTCGCCAGGATGTCGGCGCCGATCCGCGAGGCGATCCGGCTCTGAGAGACCACCATGCCGTCCCGGCCGACCACGGGATGGTGGATGGAGCGGTAGCCGATCAGGTCGCCGCCGGTGCGGCTGATGTCCTGCGCGGCGGGCGCCTCCTCCTGGGCCCAGGCCTGAGGAGCGACAGCGAGCGACATCGCCAGAACGCTGGCGAGGGCGACCTTCAGGGGACCGTGGACGGCTTTACTCATGACTGCTCCCCAAATGGAAAACCCCTCCCGCGTCGCGAGAGGGGTCCTGGTCGTCCGGCTTAGAAGCTCTTGCGGATGTTGAAGTAGAGGTACCGGCCGTAGGGATTGTAGACGGTGGCCGGATAGCCAGCCGCGACCAGCGGCGGATCCTTGTCGAACACGTTGCGCGCGCCGACCAGCACGCGGGTGCCTTCCAGGTAGGGGTTGCCGTCCTCGAAGGTGTAGGAGACCGAGGCGTTGTGCACCCAGGTGTCCTTCACGTCGTAGAAGCCACCCGCCGCGTAGGTCAGGGCGGTGGAGTAGAACTTGCCCGTGTAGGTCGTGAACCAGTTCGCGGTGAAGTTCCCGTAGCGCCAGTTCACCGAGCCCGTGCCGCGCCACTCCGGCGTGCCGTTCTGGCCGACGATGTCCTGACCGCCGGTGATGATCGTGCCGGCGTTGATCTGGCCGGCCGCCCGCGCTTCCAGGAGCATGGCCAGGCCCTCGGTCGGGGACTGGTAGAGCTTGTCCATGCGCGCCACGTTCACATCGACGGTGAAGTCGCCGAAGCGCTCGGTGTTGAGCCGGTAGTTGACGCCGACGTCGACGCCCTGGGCCACCTGGGGCAGCTGGTTGACGTACTTGTCGTCCGCATACTCCACGAAGCCCACGGGCGTCAGGCCGGTCCCGGCGAACACGGCGATGTTGTCGGGGGTCGGCGCCAGGCGATGGACCGCCGGGTTGGACGAGCCCTGCAGGCGCAGCAGGTAGTCGAGGATGACCGCGTTGCCTTCGCCGAAGAGGCCGATGATGCCCTTCTGTTTGATCTTCCAGACGTCGACCGTGAAGATGAAACGCCCCATCTCCGTCGGCAGGAATTCCGGCTGGAAGACGATGCCGTAGGACAGGCTCTCCGAGGTTTCCGGCTTCAGGTCCGGGTTGCCGGCCCGCACGGCGCGCGTGGTGCGCGACTGCGTGCACTGGGTGAAGCTGGTGATCCGGCGGGCGCGCAGGTCAGCCTCGCAGAAGTAATAATCCTGGCGGCCGTTGGTGCGGCTGACCTGGCTGACGTTGATCTGCTCGAGGTTCGGCGCCTTGAAGCCCTGTGACCAGGAGCCCCGCAGGCGGAACCCGGGGATGACGTCCCAGGCGGCCGCCACCTTCGGCTTCGCCACGCTGCCCACGTCACTGTAGTCCTCGGCGCGTCCGGCCAGCTGCACCTCCACGCGGTTGACGAACGGGATGTTCATCTCGGGAGAGACCAGCGGGATCGCCAGTTCGGCGTAGGCCGATTTCACGGTCCGATGGCCACTGACGTCCGGCGACACCGAGGTGCCGGGGATGTTGCTGAGCGCCACGGCGCCGCCGACGATGGGGCCGGTGATCGCGTCGATGTACGGAATGGTCCCGTCAACGTTGGCGTCGCGGTTGTCGCGATAGGTTTCGCGCCGCACCTCGACCCCGGCCGCGATGCCGATGTCGCCCGCCCACATCGTGATCAGGTCGGGGCGGCTCACCTTGAAGTCCCAGAGGGCGAGCGTGGTCTTGTTCGAGCGCGTGATCGGGATGATCAGACCGGCCAGCGCCGCAGCGCTCGACGGGCTCTGGTCGCCGCCGATGACCAGGTTCGTCCCGGCCCCGATACCGTTGAACGGGTTGTAGGCGTCCGGCGTCGTGCGGTTGACGGCCGCCGAGAAGGCCGTGCCGTCCACGGCATAGGAGAGGTCGTCCACCGTGGCTTCGGAATAGAGGGCGGCGGTCTCCCAGTTGAAGCCGAACTTCTTGCCCTTGAGCCCACCCAGCACCCGGATCTGGTCGTTCGTCACGACGACCTGCGACGTCCCCAGGTCCAGCAGGCCATACGAGTTGAACGTCAGCCGCAGCCCGCCGGCGGGCACGCCCACCAGGTTCGGGAGCCGGTTCGGGTTCGGCTGGCCGTTCGCAAGCGTCGTGGCGCCGAAGGGATTGTAATAGGCGTTGGGACCGATGCTGATCGCGGGCGAGGTGCCCAGCGTCTGATAGGCGGCGACGTTGCCCTCGGTGCGGGCGTGGTAGTAGCCGGCCTCGCCGAAGAATGTCAGGTCCTCATTGATGTCGTAGTGCCCGGTCAGGAACAGGTTGGTCCGGTCGGCCTGCGGGATGACGGAAGACTTGGTCGAGAGCAGGGTGTCGGGACGGAAGGCGCGGTCCGTCGTGGTGTTGATGGCGCCCGGCACGATGCACAGGCCCGGGCCGACCGCCACGGTGCAGCTCACCGACTGCGGCGAGAAGTGGAAGATCCCGGTGGCGCCGGTGATCGCCGTCCCGCCCTGACGGATCGCGCTGGTCACGCCCGCCGCCTGGAAGGCGCCGAAGCCCGACGTGGTCGGACGGTCATCGAGAGTGATGGTGTTGGCGAATTCCGTCCCGGCGAACAGCGGCCGACGGTCGGACATGGACGTGTAGTCCTGGTCGGAGGCGAGGAGCGCCGAGCGCCTCTCAAGCGAACCGAAGAGCGTGATGTTGCCACGGTCGTCGTGGAAATTATCTCCTATCAGGCCCGTCAGCCGACCTTCACGCAGGTTGGTGCCCGTCGCCGTGCCGTACTGGAACTCGACCTGGGCGCCGTCGAAATCGTCCCGCAGGACGGTGTTGACCACACCGGCCACCGCATCGGTGCCGTAGATGGCGGCCGCGCCGTCGCGCAGCACTTCGATGCTGCGCAGGCCCGCCACCGGGATGGCGTTGGTGTTGTAGGTGAAGGTCGGCACCAGGGACTCGGCCTGGGTCGTCGGGTGGTAGACGGTCCGGCGGCCGTTGATCAGCACCAGGGTGTTGCCGGCGCCGAGGTTGCGCAGGCTGATCGAGTTCACGTCGCCGCGCGCCGAGTTGGACGAGCCCGGCAGGAAGCTGGAGTTGAACGTGACGTTGCCCGCCTGCGGGATGGTCCGGAACAGTTCGTCGCCCGATCCGGCGGCCGTCGCCTGAATCTGGGTCGCGTCCACCACCGTCACCGGAAGGGCCGCGGTGACCTTGGATCCCTGGATCTGGGAGCCCACCACCACGATCTCCTCGAGCTCGCTCGGGGCGCCCTCCTGGGCCCAGCTCGTCCCGCCGAAGCCGACGATCGCGCAGATCGCGCTCGTGGCAAGCAAGGCCGCACGGCCCTGCGATGCTCTGCCCATCATGTCTTGTTATCCCCTCATCCGGCCCCGGCGCACTCAGCGCCAGCCGCCGAGGATAGTGGACAGCGCGCCCCGCTCAGTCAAACAACTGTTCATGGGCCTTTCAATAACGACTCCTGATGGATCAATCCGACAGCGCCCGGAATGTGTCAGACTGCCAGCAGCGACGCCCGGTTTCCCGGCACTTTCCTCCGACCGCCAGTAGAGGTTGTGTTTGGCCACTTGCGGCACGGGGAAAAGTCTGAGCGCCGAGACCGCCGGGAGCCGCGTAACCCTGCGACGCCTGGCGCTGATGGAATCGACAACTAATACCCGCTTCCGAGCCCGCGCGAGGTTCGATGTGCCGATAGCGCAGGCGCTTCGCCGAAGACTCTTCCGCGATCGCGGCCAGTCGGGGTGAACCGTTCGCGGAGAAAACGCGACGGCCTAGGGGTTCGCCGCCCCGGGCTTGCGGCGATAGTCCAGCGGCGGCGCGCGGTCGCCCACCATGGCCTGGTAGACGAAGTCCGCCCCGCGCCGCTCACCCAGTTCGGCCTGCGCCTTGGCGATGGTCGCCGGGTCGGTCAGCAGGTCGGCGGCGGTGAGCGCCAGGGTCTTGGCCGCGACGACGCCGCCCTTCACCGCGATCGGCGTCCCGCCCGCCGCGACCGCCTGCCAGCTGTGCGCGGGGGTGCCCGGCACCCAGGTGGCCGCGGTCATGCCGGCGGTGGGCGTCACCCAGCTCACGTCCGCCACGTCGGTGGAGCCGCCGCCGCCGCCGCCCACCGCGTATGCACCGATCTGAGCCGCGCTCGCCAGGGTCGCCTTCGTCGCCGGAAGCTGCTTGGCCATGGCCTGGGCGAAGGCGGTGTCCTGGGCGTCGTACTTCACCCCGCCCACCTCGCGCAGGTTATGGTCCATCAGCCGGCCCAGGGTGTCGTTGGGCAGCATGTTGTAGACGCCGCCCGTCTGCTCGAATGTCACCTTGGTCTCGGTGGCCATGGCCGCGCCCTCGGCCGCCTTCTGGATCCGGCCGATGACGTCGCGGACCACCTGCGGATCGGCATGGCGGACGTAGTAATAGGCCTCGGCCTTGTCGGGCACGACGTTGGGCGCCTGGCCCCCATCGGTGGTGACGTAGTGGATGCGCGTCCCGTCCGGCACATGCTCGCGCATGTAGTTCACCGCCACGTTCATGACCTCGACCCCGTCCAGCGCCGAGCGGCCGCGATCGGGAGACGCCGAGGCGTGCGCCGCGCGCCCGGTGAAGCGGAACTTGCCGCTGACGTTGGCCAGCGAGATCGTCTGCGACGCGTGGTTCGAGTCGGACGGATGCCAGTGCAGGGTGGCGGAGACGTCTTTGAACAGGCCGGCGCGCACCAGATAGACCTTGCCCGAACCGCCCTCCTCGGCCGGCGTGCCGTAGACGCGGAGCTCGCCCTTGATGTTGTTGGCCTGCATCCACGCCTTCACCGCCTGGGCCGCGGCGACCGAGGCGGCGCCGAAGATGTGGTGACCGCAGGCGTGCCCGGCCTCCTGGCCGGCGATGGGCGCGCGGTTCGGCTCCGCCTTCTGGGCCAGACCCGGCAAGGCGTCGTATTCGGCCAGGATCGCGATCACCGGGCCGTCGCCGTTGCGGAAACGGGCGACGAAGGCGGTGGGCATCCCCGCCACGCCCGCCTCGACGGTGAAGCCCGCGGTCTTCAACTCCTCCTGCAGCAGGGCCGAGCTCTTGGTCTCCTGGTAGCCGACCTCGGCGTAGGTCCAGATCTGGTGCGCCACCTCGCCCATCCGAGGTCCGGCCTGGTCCACCGCCGCCACGATCGCCTTGCGTTGGCCCGTCGCGACCTTGGCCTCGGCGGCGCCGGCCAGCATCAGGACGGCCAGCGCGGAACCGGCGGCCAGGCGGAAATGAGGACGTCGGTGCATTTCGAACTCCAGGACAGAAAGATCAGGCCTACGGCTGGCCGCCGACCGCCGGCCCATATTGCAGGCCATTGAACAGAAACTTGAAGGCCGCGTGGGATTGGGCCCGCTGGGCGACCTCGGGCCCCATGAGGAAGAGCTTGCCCTTGCCCACGTTCAGCTCGACCACCGCGCCGGCCCCGCCCAGCTTCTCCTGGCCGACGGCCCAGCCGCTGCGCAACACGTCGCCCTGCGGATACCAGGCGGCCCGGGTCCCGACCCCGGCGGCGAAGGCCGGACTGCGATCGAAGAAGACGGTCATGGTCTTCGGCGCGCCGTAGGCCAGAGGCTGGGTGTTGTCGACGCTCACCTCCAGCAGCGATCCGGGGATGTAGAAGCTGTTGCGGGGCAACGGCTTGCCGTCGGCGCTGTTGAGGGCGCTGGCCGCGGGGACGCCCACCATCTCCGCCAGGCGGGTGGAGTTGCCGATGGCCACCACGGCGCCGCCACCCTGTAGGAAGCTGGCGATCTGCGGCGCGGTCTTCTCCTTGGTCAATTCTCCCAGCCAGGGCCGGAACTCGGCCGGAATATCCTCCGGCTTCGGCTGGCGGCCACCGAACCCTTCGCCGTCCGAGAGGAGGTTGTTGGCGAACAGCAGGACGTCGAAGTCCTTGCGCAGGTCGCCGGCGTCCAGGCGCTGCGGATAGACCACCTGATAGTCGAACTCGTACTGCTCCATCAGCCAGCGGATCCAGCCGGCCGGCATATTGCCCCCGTACTTGTCCACCAGGCCGACGCGCACGGGCTTCAGCTTGAGCTTCTCGCCCGAGGGCGCGCCGGACAGCGCATGGACGGTGAGACCCAGATCGCGCGCGGCGGTCTGGACGATCGCCCGGTTGGCCGGCGTCGCGGGGATCCACAGCGCGCCGGGCGCGAGGGTCTTGCCCCCCGCCTTGGTCGCCGTCTTCAGCCAGTAGACGCCCTGCCCCGCCTTCAGCAGGCGGTTGGACAGGATGAAGCTGTCGTTGGTCTCGTGGCTCACCAGATAGCCCGCCCCGCCCGAGCCCAGGATCCGGCCCGGGGGCGGCGCCAGCAGATCGGGGACCCGCTCGAAGGGCCCGTCGAAGCCGTCCAACACCCGGTCGAATGCGACGCCCATTTGCAGGGCCAGGGTGTAGCCGGTGGAATCATAGGGCGCGATCGGCGGACCGCCAGGATAGGCGAAGTCGTGCGGGTGATCCTGCGGCTCGAACATGTCCAGCACGTGCGGCCGATAGGCCTGGTCGGCCTTCACCACATAGGAGCCGGCAGGATAGGTCTTGCCCGCCACGGTGAAGGCCTTCGTCGCGCGGTCCACGTCGACGCCGGTCTTGATCAGCGCGTTGAGGAACTTCACCGCGGTGGGCAGGTCGGCCTGGTCGGCCGGGATGATGTAGCCGCGCGGGTCGCGCTTGGCGGGGTCCTGCAGCACGGCCTTGTAGAGGTCCGGGTCGAGGCCGGCGGTGCGGCCGGAGCCCACCAGCGGCTTACCCTTGGCGGCCGCTTCCAGCGCCTCGATGCGCTTGGGCGTGATGGTCCAGCTGTCGCGACGGCCGCGCTCGATGGAGTTGTTTCCCATCCGCCAGATGTTCATCAGCAGGCGCTCGCGGTTGCGCGAGGCGTAGTCCAGCACCGCTCGGTTCATGCTGAGCGAGTAGTCGATCGACTGACGGAACCGCCAGGTCTGCGGCGCGATCGGGGCCGGCAGGTCGTTGCGGGCGATCTGGTTCCTGGCCACCAGGGGGATGGTCATCGGCGTCGGGTGGCCGGTGATCTCGGTCAGCAGGCCCACCGCGTTGTGGAAGTAGGTGACCGAGCGCTCCATCCCGTTGTTCCAGGTGGAATAGGTCGCGCCGCTGCGCATGGTGGAGCCGGGCTTGCCCTCGCTGATCAGGCGGCTGTGCATGGTGGCGCCCACCTCGCTGAGCGTCGACATCACCAAAGGATCGTAGTTGTAGTTGAAGGGGTCGCGGAAGGGCGGCATGAACACCACCGTGCCGCCCGGCGCGGTCTGGTGGTGATTGTAGATGATCTGGGGGAACCACTCCCGGAAGAAGATCCGGTTGACGTTGGTGGTCTCCTTCATCGCCGACATATAGTAGTCGCGGTTATTATCGTGGCCGATGTACTTCTGGTAGAGGCGCGGGATGCTGCTGAATTCGCGATTCTTCTCGTCGGCGTTGCGCATGTACCAGTTCGACACCAGCTCCATGCCGTCCGGGTTCACCTGGCCGAACAGAATGATCACGTCGTCCAGGATGCGTTTGGCCTCGGGATCCTCGGCGGTCAGCATCTCGTGCAGGGCCGCGATCAGCGCCTGGGGCGGCACGGTCTCAGTGGCGTGCAGGCCGCCGTCGATCCAGATCACCGCCTTGCCCTCGGCGGCCAGGGCCTTGGCCTCCGCCTCGGTGACGCCCTCGGCCTTGGCCAGCTTGCGGGCGATCTCGCGGTAGCGGTCCAGCTTGGCCAGGTTGGCCGGCGAGGAGACGATCGCCATGTACTCCCGCCGCCCCTCCTCCGTCTCCCCGATGTCCACCAGCTTCATGCGGTCGGACTGGCCGGCGACGGTTTTGAAGTAGGCCTCGAGCTGGGTGTAGTTCGCGAGGAAGTAGTCGTCGCCGATGTCGTGCCCGAAGGCCTCCTTGGGCGAGGTGACGGGACCTGCGGCCTGAGCCATCGGGCCGCCGAAGGCGACGCACAGCGCCAGCGCCGCGGCGGCGCCGGTGAACGCGCGATTGAATCTCATCAACTCATCCCCTCGATCGGTCGGGCGTCCTGGACGCCCATCATGGCATAGACGGTCGGCGGCGCGACCTCAGTAGAAGGTGACGTTGTCGATCTGCAGCCAAAGCTTCCGACCGGCCTCACGGCTGCCGCTGAAGCCCAGATCGATCAGGTCGCTTCCGGTCCAGGCGCCCGTCGACGCACCGCGTCCTGGAACCCGCACGAGACTGGAGAACGGGACCTCCACGGTCATCCATTCGGGACCCGCGGTGACCGGCGCGCGCCAGCGTCCGCCCTGGGTGTTGACGGTGAAGCCATAGGCGCCACCATCGCCGCGCACGTCGAATCGCACGCCCTTGAACGCCTGGGCGTCGACGGGTTCGACCGATCCGCGGCTGAGCGGCAGGATCACGCCGGCGCTGGGGTTCTCCTTGGTCGCCATCCGGGCCGCGAGCAGCAGCGCGTGGTCCGCGCCCTGGCGCACCGCCGCTTGGCTCACCTGCACCGTGCGGTCATGCCCGCCGTCCATGTCGTCGAGGCGCAACGTATCCAGGCGGGTCCGCCCGGGGGCGCCCTCGAAGTCGTCGACCAGGGCCGCGACCTTGACCGCCGGCATGGACATCCGACCGTCCGCCACGGTGGGCCGGGCGCCGGGTCCGAACACCGGCTTGCCGTCGATGAACACCTGCTCGGTCTTGCGGATGTCGGCGATGCTGGTCCAGGGCGTCCCGGCGATCAGGACCAGATCCGCGCGCTTGCCCTTCTCGATCGTGCCGCGATCGGCGATCTCGTTCATCGCGCGCGCGCTGTTGGCCGTGCCCGCGATCAGCGCCTGGCTGGGGGTCAGGCCGGCCTGCACCAGCAACTCCATCTCGCGCAGGGTCGCCACCCCGTGGGGCGTGCCCGGCATGCCCGCGTCGGTGCCCACCGCGATGGGCACGCCCGCGTCGTGGAGGGCTTTGACGTTGTGCAGGGCGTAGCCGAACTTGACGAAGGACTGCTTCACGCGCGGGTCGTTGCGGTCCGGCTCCGGCCGGCCCGGCTTCACGGGCTCGTACACGGCCAGGGTCGGCGCGTAGACCGTGCCGTTGGCCCTCATCAGCTCGACCACCTCGGCGTCGACCTCACGGTCCTGCAGGCTGTGAGCGATCACGTCCACCTTGGCCCGCGCCGCCACCTTGCCGCGCTCGACGGTAACCGTGTGGGTCAGGACCTTCAGGTTGTTCTTGTGCGCCTCGTCGACCAGCGCCGAGAGCGTCCAGTAGTCCATGCTGGTGTTGTCGGGCGAGGTTCCGTAGCGCCAGCCGTCGGCGAACGCCTTGATGGCGTCGGGCTTGTACGGGAGCAGCGCCCGGACCTCGGCGCGGGCCGCTTCGGCGGTGCTCACCCACTTGGTCGTCGCCACATCGGCCCAGTCGGCGCCATGCCCGCCCGGCGTGCTCATCCGCGCGGTGAAGTTCACGTGCGGCGCGGTCAACGTCCCCAGCCACCGGCGACGGGGCTCATAGGCCTCGGGGGGGCTGGTGAAAGTCGTTCACGGTGGTGACGCCGGCGGCCACGTAAGCCGCGGCGATGGGCGGGGCCACCGCCGGCTGCCCGCCCGGGGTCCAGTGGGTGTGCAGGTCGAAGAAGCCCGGCAGCAGCGCCTTGCCCTTAGCCTGGATCACCGTGGCGCCCCGCGGCGCCTTCAGGCCGGAACCGACCTCGGCGATGCGGCCGTCGCGGATGATCACGGTAGCGACCCGGGGCGCGGCGCCCGTGCCGTCGAAGACCGTGGCGCCGACGATGGCGGTGACCTGCCCGGCCGCCGGGGCCGCCTCGGCCTGGCCCAACACCGCCATGGCGCCCAGCGCCACCAGGATCCGCGCCCTGCCCCCAACTCGTGTCATCGCACCCTCGTAAAACGTCCCGCGGCGCACCGCCCCACAATCCAGGACGAACGGCGCCGCCGAACCCTCACCCCCGAGGGCCAACTCAATTCGAACCTCGGTGGCGCGACCTCACCGGAATACCGAATTATGTCTGGCGTATTTCGGTTGGCGCAAGAAGAGGTTCGAGATATTCAGTATGAATACAGGTGCTTCGAACGATCAGTTCTATTGATGATCGTCGACATGCCACCAATGACCTCACGCCGTGCAAGGCCCGCCTCGGGCGTCCGGCGCTGCGTTTCGCGATCCAAACGGGTTGTCCAGCAGCGTCGCCGACGGCGGGTTGCCAGCTCGCGAATGTCCTCGCGAAATTGGTAGGCCGGGTGAGGTTCGAACTCACGACCATTCGATTAAAAGTCGAATGCTCTACCACTGAGCTACCGGCCCTCGACGCAGGCGTCCTCATCGGGCGCCTGGGCGAAGCCGGCGGAACCTAGAGGGCGCCGGGCGAAAGTCAAATCGGCTTTCGCCGCCAAAGCCTTAACAGCGCCGTAGAGGGGCGTATGGTGGGGCCATGCGCTCGAAAGCCTTTCGCCTGTTCGTCGCCGCGTCCGCCGTGGTGGGCCTGGCCGGCGCCGCGTCGGCCCAGACCCGACCGGCCGCCAAGTCCCAGCCCGCCAAGGCCGCCCCGAAGCGCGCCGCGCCGGAGGCGCTCACCCCGCCGCCACCGCCGCCGGATCCGGCGAACCAGATGAAGACCTCGGAGCAGCTCAAGCGCGAGAGCGTCCAGGGCGCGGCCACGGCCCCGTTGCGCGACCTCAATGTGGTCCGGGCCAAGATCCCGGAGATCCTGCTGCAGGCGCTGGATGATCCTTACGCACGCCCGCCGCGCAGCTTCAAATGCGCCGCCCTGATCGGACTGATCCGACCGCTGGATGAGGCCTTGGGTCCGGACTTGGATCGCGTGCCGGCCGGCGATGAGAACCTGATGGACCGGGGCAAGTCCACGGCGCTGGGCGTCGCGGGCGACCTGGCGTCGGACGCCATCCCGTTCCGCGGTTTCGTGCGCAAGCTGACCGGGGCGGAGGCCCATGACCGCCTGGTGCAGTCAGCTTTCGTCGCCGGCAGCGTGCGTCGCGCCTACCTCAAGGGGCTGGGCGAGTCCAAGGGCTGCATGCCGCCGGCCACGCCCTCGCATGAGCGGGCGGCGATGAAACAGGCCGCCGGGCCCGGCCCTCAGCGCCCGCCGGCCAAGAATGGGCTCACGCCGAAGTATCCCGTCCGCTAGCCTGACGCGCCCGGAACGCGTCGCGGAACGCCGTCAGGGTCCCCGCTGCAATGGCGGCGCGCATCTCGGTCATCAAGGTCTGGAAGAAGGCCAGGTTGTGCCAGGACAGCAGCACCTGCCCCAGGATCTCCTGCGACTTCACCAGGTGGTGAAGATAGGCCTTGGAATAGTCGCGACTGGCCGAGACGTCGCTGGACGGGTCCAGGGGGGCATCGTCCTCGGCGAAGCGGGCGTTCTTCAGGTTGACCGGACCCTCCCAGGTCCAGGCCTGGCCGTGGCGCCCCGAGCGGGTGGGCAGGACGCAGTCGAACATGTCGACCCCGCGATAGACCGCCTCGACGATGTCGATGGGCTTGCCCACGCCCATCAGGTAGCGGGGCCGCTCGACCGGCAGCATGGCCGGCGCGAAGTCCAGCGCCTCGCACATGGCCTGGTGCCCCTCGCCCACCGCCAGCCCGCCGATGGCGTAGCCGTCGAAGCCGATCTCGCGCAGCCTGTCGGCTGATTCCTGGCGCAGCACGGGGTCCAGGCCGCCCTGCTGGATGCCGAACAGGTTTTGCACATCCCGTTCGCCGAACGCGTTCTTTGATCGCTGTCCCCACCGGGCCGAACGGCGCATGGCGTCGGCGGCGCGGTCCGGCGCGGCCGGCAGGGCCACCAGTTCGTCCAGCTGCATGACAATGTCCGAGCCCAGCAGGTCGGCCTGGATCTCCATCGACCGCTCGGGCGACAGGGAATGGCGGCTGCCGTCGATGTGGCTCTGGAAGGTGACGGTGTCCTCGGTGACCTTGGCGATCTTGGACAGCGACATGACCTGGAAGCCGCCCGAGTCGGTCAGGATCGGCCGCTCCCAGCGCATGAACCGGTGCAGGCCACCCAGCCGCTTCACCCGCTCCGCCGTCGGTCGCAGCATCAGGTGGTAGGTGTTGCCCAGCAGGATGTCGGCGCCGGTGGCGGCCACCTGCTCCACGGTCAGCGCCTTTACCGTCCCTGCCGTCCCCACCGGCATGAAGGCCGGCGTGCGGATATCGCCGCGCGGCGTGGCCAGCACCCCGGTGCGCGCCTGGCCGTCGGTGGCGGCGATCGTGAAGGGGAAGCTCGTCATCAGGCCGCCCGCCACAGCAGGCTGGAGTCGCCATAGGAGTAGAAGCGGTAGCCCTCGGCGATCGCGTGGGCGTAGGCGGCACGCATGGTGTCGAAGCCCGCAAGGGCCGAGACCAGCATGAACAGCGTCGATTTCGGCAGGTGGAAGTTGGTCATCAACCCATCGACCGCCCGGAACCGGTAGCCCGGGGTGATGAAGATGGCGGTCTCGGCCGAGAAAGGCCGGATGGCTCCGTCCGGGTTGGCGGCGCTCTCCAGAAGACGCAGTGAGGTGGTGCCGACGCAGACGATCCGCCCGCCGCCGGCGCGCGCGGCGTTGAGCCGCTGAGCGGTCGCGACATCGATCTCGCCCCACTCGGCGTGCATCTTGTGTTCGGAGAGGTCGTCGGTCTTCACCGGCAGGAAGGTGCCCGCGCCCACGTGCAGGGTCACCCTCTCAAGACCCACGCCCATGGCGGCCAACCGCTCCAGCAGCTCCGGCGTGAAGTGCAGGCCTGCGGTCGGCGCGGCGACGGAGCCGTCCTCGGCGGCATAGACGGTCTGGTAGTCGGCGCGGTCCTGCTCGTCCTCCCCCCGCTTGGCGGCGATGTAGGGCGGCAGCGGCATCATCCCACGCTCGGCGATGGCGGCCATCAGATCTGGGCCCGAGAGGTCAAAGGCGATGGTGACCTCGCCGCCCTCCCCCTTGGCCTGAACCGTCGCGTCGAGGCCGCCTAGCAGGCAGGCGCGGTCGTCGCTCTCGCCGAAGGCCAGCCGGTCGCCCACGGCGAGCTTCTTCCCCGGTCGCATGAAGGCGGTCCAGACGTGGCCGGAGCGGGGTTGGTGCAGGGTCGCCTCGACGGCGATCCGGCTCTCACCGCGGGTGCGGAACCCCTTCAGCCGCGCCGGGATCACCCGGGTGTCGTTGACCACCAGCACGTCCCCGGCCCGTAGCAGGTTCGGCAGGTCGCGCACCTGCAGGTCGCGCAGCGCCTCGCCCGGCTCGACCAGCAGCAGGCGCGCCGAATCCCGCGGGCTGGCGGGCCGCAGCGCGATGCGCTCCTCGGGCAGGTGAAAATCGAAGTCGGCGAGGTTCATGGAGGGCGAGGTGAAGCGCACGCGTGGGCGTTCGCGTCAAGTTTCGCGAGTTAGTCCAGCGCCTTCCGGGCCCTCGCGAGGGCGGCTGCCAGTTTCTCGCGGGTCTTCGCGTGCCTGGCCTCCAGCGCGGCACGCCGAGCGTCCAGTTCGGCCAGCTCGCGCGCGTGCCCGGCATCCGCCGCGGCCAGCTTCGCCTCGGTGTCGGCCACCTTCTTCAAGGCAGCCTTCGACGGGCTCACTGGCTTGGGCTTCTCAGCCTTGGCCGGCTTCATCTTGGCCAGCACGGCGCGCGAACCGGCGGCCCGGCGAAGCACTTCGCCGGGTTGCGCCGTCGCCGCCTTCACGAGGGCCGCGTCATCGGTCTCATGGGCCAGCCCGGTCTTGAACAGGTCCTGATGACTGCCCCAGGCAGCCAGCGCCTTGGGCTTCGAACTGGCCGCGACCACATAGTCGGTCAGGCCGTCCGAGGTGACGAAGACCTTCAGCCGGGCCGCCATGGCGCGCCCTTAGGCGTCCGCGGCGACCTTGGCCGAGACGATCTTGCCGGGGCTGCGGGGCGGCTCGCCCTTGGGCAGCGAGTCGATGTGCTCCATGCCTTCGGTCACCTCGCCCCAGACGGTGTACTGGCCGTCCAGGAAGGTGGCGTCGTCGAAGCAGATGAAGAACTGGCTGTTGGCCGAGTTCGGGTTGGCGGTGCGGGCCATCGAGCAGACGCCGCGCACGTGCGGCTCCTTCGAGAACTCGGCCGGCAGGTTCGGCTTGTCCGAGCCGCCCGAACCGGTGCCGGTCGGGTCGCCGCCCTGGGCCATGAAGCCCGGGATCACGCGGTGGAAGACCACGCCATCGTAGAAACCTTCGCGGGCCAGTTCCTTGATCCGGGCCACGTGCTGGGGCGCCAGGTCGGGCCGCAGCTTGATCGTCACGGGGCCGGTGGCCAGCTCCAGCAGAAGGGTATTTTCGGCGTCCATCATTTCACCTCGACAGGGATGCTCACGTCACAGGCCGTGAAGTTCGCGCCGCCCGCAGTCTGGGCGCGGGCGATCTCGGCCTTGAACCACTTGCCGGCCGGATCGATCACACGGATCTTCGGCCGGTCCTTTTCAGGGATATCGCTCAGCAGGCGCACCCGTTCCATCTTGTCTTGCGGGTCCGGCACGGGTTCGCCCACCTTGATGGCGTTGACCACGTCCTGACCGGCGATCACGCGACCCCAGGCGGTGTATCGGCGCTCCAGCCTCGGGTAGTGGGCCCGCATGAGAAAGAACTGGCTGTTGGCCGAGTTCTCCTCCTCGCCCCGGGCCGCGCCGCCGACGCCGGGGCAGAAGAGCCCGTAGCCGGACACCTTGCCGTCGCGGGTCATGGGGGCCAGCATCATCGACTGGGTGGTCACCGGCAGCGACTTGATGAAGCCCACCTCGGCGACGGCCTGGTCCACGGCCAGGACGAACGGCGTCTCGGGACCGCGTCGGAACTGGAATTCGGCGTTCAGATTGGGCTTCGACGACTGGCCGGTGCCGCGGTTCTCGGGGTCGCCGGTCTGGGCCATGAAGTCTTCGATGACCCGGAAGAAGGTCAGGCCGTCGTAGAAGTGCTCCAGCGCCAGCTCGCGCATCCGGGTGGTCCACAGGGGCGCCACCTCGGGGACCATCTCCACGATGATGCGGCCCTTGTTGGTGTCGATCACCAGCACATCCTCGGCCTTGGGCGTGCGCCAGTCGGCGGCGGCAGGCGCCGCAGGCTGAGGCGCCGCGGCAGGGGCCGCCGGGGCCTTTTGGGCGGAGGCCGTGGTGGCGAGGGCCGCGAACGCCGCGGCGAGCAGAACGGTCTTCAACGTCATGGCGCCTCTCGTAGCGAGGTCGCCGCCGCTTCGCCAGAGATTAGGCCCGACCCACCTTCTCCATCAGCCGATCCTTCACCGAGGGACTGACGAACTTGTCGACCTCGCCGCCCAGCTGGGCGATCTCCTTGACCAGCTTTGACGCGATGGCCAGGTGGCGCGGGTCGGCCATGAAGAAGACGGTCTCGATCTCTCGGTCCAGCTGCTGGTTCATGGCGGTCATCTGGAATTCGAACTCGAAGTCGGCCACGGCGCGCAGGCCGCGGACGATGACGCTGGCCCCGACCTCGCGGGCGAAGTGCATGGTCAGGCCCTCATAGGGCTGGACCAGGATCTCGGCCTTGTTCCGCAGCGGCTGGACGGCCTGTTCGACGATGTCCACCCGCTCGTCGAGGGAGAAGAGCGGCCCCTTGCCGGCGTTGATCGCGACGCCGATGACCAGCCGGTCCACCAGCTTGACCGCACGGCCCATGATGTCGGTGTGACCGTTGTGGATGGGGTCGAACGTGCCCGGATAGAAGCCGACGCGGGTCATGCGCTAGGGGTCCCCCAAACTCAACCTTTTCGCCCTTTCGCCGCCGGGCGGCGTTCTGGCAAGCGGAATCGACCTTCCGTTCCGTGAGGGTCGGACGCGCAAAACCCACGGTAGCGGACCGGGGCTTCGCGCGCCTGGCTATTCCTCGCCGGCCTCGGGAGCTGCGTCGGCGGGCGGTTCGCCCTCACCGTCCACGATCGGCGCATCGGCCTCGATGTCATCCTCACCCTGGTCCGCCAGGCGCTCCACCGACACCACGTGCTCCTTGTCGCTCGTGCGGAAGATGGTGACGCCCTGGGTGTTGCGGCCCGCCAGGCGCACCTGGCCGACCCGCGTGCGGATCAGCTGGCCCTGGTCGGTGACCAGCAGGATTTCGTCCGCTTCGTCCACCGGGAACGACGCCGCCAGGCGGCCGCCCTTCTTGGTGAGGTCCTGGGCCAGCAGGCCCTGGCCGCCGCGGCCGGTGCGGCGGAACTCGTAGGCCGAGGTCCGCTTGCCGAAGCCTTCGGTCGAGACGGTGAGGATGATCTCCTCGGCGGCGCCCAGCTGGGCGATGCGCTCGGGAGTCAGGCTGACCTGGTCGTCACCGGCCTCGGCGTCCTCCTCCTCGATCGCCACGCCGTCGTCGCCGTCCTCGCCGTCGGTGGCGGCGCGCATCAGTTTGGCGTGCTTGAGGTAGGCGGTGCGCTCGGCCGGGCTGGCCGGCACGGCGCGCAGGATGGCCATGGAGATGACGCTGTCGCCCTCGGCCAGGCGGATGCCGCGCACGCCGGTGGAATCACGTCCGGCGAAGACCCGCACCTCTTCCGTGGCGAAACGGATGCAGCGGCCCAGCGCGGTGGTCAGCAGGATATCGTTCTGTTCGGCGTTGCAGACGCCGACGCCCACGATCGAGTCGCCCTCGTCGAGCTTCATGGCGATCTTGCCGTTGCGCTTGATGCCGATGAAGTCGCTGAGCTTGTTGCGCCGCACGCCGCCGGAGCGGGTGGAGAACATCACGTCGTACTGGTCCCACGTCGCCTCATCCTCGGGCAGCGGCAGGATCGAGGTGATGCTCTCGCCGGGCTCGATGGGCAGCAGGTTCACGAAGGCCTTGCCCCGCGAGGTGGGCGTGCCCACCGGCAGGCGCCAGACCTTGAGCTGGTAGGCCTTGCCGCCGCTGGAGAAGAACAGCATCGGCGTGTGGGTGTTGGCCGAGAACACCCGGGTGACGGCGTCCTCTTCCTTGGTCGCCATGCCCGAGCGGCCCTTCCCGCCCCGGTGCTGGGTCCGGTAGAGGCTGAGCGGCGTGCGC
>Ga0255338_1001371_pt1 | contig 46807 bp, 39 predicted proteins | sample MeOH1_35cm_T4_19_FD_203715 | JGI IMG/M metagenome (GOLD analysis project Ga0255338, IMG submission 203715) | Sandy soil microbial communities from University of British Columbia, Vancouver, Canada - MeOH1_35cm_T4_195 | ecosystem: Engineered > Artificial ecosystem > Sand microcosm > Unclassified ...
CGAAGGGCAGGGCGCATACGAAGCGATCCTTGAGACGTGTCGCGAACGTGCGCGGCCGGTGGTGTTGACGGCAGTCACCGCCATCCTCGGTGTGTTGCCGATTGCGTTCGGCATCAATCTCGACTTCATCATGCGTGAGATCACGCACGGCGCGCCCGCGACGCAGTGGTGGATCTCGCTCTCGACCTCGATCGTGTTCGGGTTGGGCTTCGCGACGATCCTGACTTTGATCGTGACGCCGGCGGCGTTGATGGGCATTGCCAATCTCGCGGCGCGCCGGGATAGCTGGCGGGAGAAACGCCTCGCTAAGCGGCAACGGCCGTCGCCTATTGTATAATCAGGCCTTGTTTTCGGCGCTTCTGTAGGCACGAGGACGACAAAATAAGCAGCGGGCGTGCTTTCCGCGCCCGCTGATGTCGCCGGCTGACCGCCGCCCTTCACGGCTCAAGCATTTGCGACTCCTGCCGAATCCTCGCCGGCAGCGGCCGTTTGCGCCGCTGGCACGCGCTTTGCTCATTCTCATGCTGCAGCGGGCCGGCCACCGCATGCGTATGAGGCCTCGGTATGCTGACAACCATCGCCGCCGAACCACAGCCGCTCCAAGTCGCGCTCGAGCGCACAGCGCTCATCATCATCGACATGCAACGCGACTTCCTGGAGCCGGGCGGCTTCGGCGAGATGCTCGGCAATGACGTCAGCTTGCTCAAGGCAGCGGTCGCACCCTGCAAGGCGGTGCTCGACGCCGCGCGCGCCGCCGACATGCTCGTGATCCATACGCGCGAGGGCCATCGGCCAGATCTGTCCGATGCACCGCCGATCAAGCTGGCCAAAGGCAATCCGCGCCAGTGCATCGGCGCGCCGGGCCCGATGGGGCGCATTCTCATCCGTGGCGAGCCGGGACACGACATTATCCCCGCGCTTTATCCGATCGACGGCGAGCCTGTCGTCGACAAGCCCGGTAAGGGCGCCTTCTATCAAACCGATCTCGATCTGATGCTGCGCAACCGCGGCATCGACAACCTGATCGTCTGCGGCGTCACCACGGAAGTGTGCGTTAACACCACGGTGCGCGAGGCCAACGACCGCGGCTATCGCTGCGTCGTGCTGGGCGACTGCTGCGCCTCCTACTTTCCCGAATTCCACGACATGGGCTTGAAGATGATCAAGGCCCAAGGCGGCATTTTCGGTTGGGTATCTAGCTCGCGCGAGATGCTGGCGGCGCTCGCCGCCGCGACAATGCCTTCGAAAAAGTACGCACAGGGGAGCGGCTCATGAGCACTGCGACGACGACGGCTTTCAAGCCGAAGCTTTGGACGCCGGGGGATTGGAACGCGTTCTTCGGCTTCGGCACCAACATTCTGGTCAACATGCTGGTGCTCACCGGCCTGTTGCGCTTTGTCATCAAGATGCCGGACTCGATCGTGTTCGGCCGCATCCTGCCGGCGCTCGGCCTGATGATGTGCCTGTCCACGATCTACTACGCTTACCTTGCCTATCGCCTTGCGTTGAAGACTGGTCGCAGCGACGTCTGCGCGCTGCCGTCGGGCGTCAGCGTGCCGCACATGTTCATCGTGACGTTCGTGATCATGTTGCCGATCTCGCTGAAGACGAACGACCCGATCAAAGGCTGGGAGGCAGGGCTCGTCTGGGTATTCTTCCAGAGCTTCATCCTGATGATCGGCGGCTTCATCGCGCCTTATATCCGCAAGATCACCCCGCGTGCGGCCTTGCTCGGCACGCTCGCCGGCGTTTCGGTCACATTCATCTCCATGCGACCGGCGCTGGAAATGTTCATGGCGCCGCAAATCGGTCTCGTCTGCTTCGCCATCATCCTGGTGAGCTGGTTTGGCGGCGTGAAATATCCGAAGGGCATCCCCGCCGGTCTCGTCGCCATCGCGGTCGGCATGCTGATCGCCTGGGGCTCGAACCTGTTCGGGCTGAACATTGGCGGCATGAGCGGGGCGAAGGTCGCCGCGGCCTTTTCCTCGTTCGGCTTCTCGGTGCCGCTGCCGGCCTTTGGCCACGTGTTCTCCGGCTTCGAGTTCCTAGGCATCATTTTGGTGACCGCGATCCCGTTCGGCATCTACGACCTCGTCGAGGCGATGGACAATGTCGAGAGCGCGGAGGCCGCCGGCGATCACTTCCCGACGACGCAGGTGCTCACCGCCGATGGCGTCGTCAGCCTGATCGGCTGCCTGATGGGTAACCCCTTCATCAACGCTGTCTATATCGGCCATCCCGGCTGGAAGGCGATGGGTGGCCGCATCGGCTATTCGGCGGCGACGGGTTTGATGGTGATCGTGCTGTCGTGGTTCGGCGTCATCTCGCTGATGCTCGCGGTCATTCCGGTGGTCGCGATCTCACCGATCCTTCTGTACATCGGCATGCTGATCTGCGCGCAGGCGTTCCAGACGACGCCGAAGGAACACGCACCGGCGATCGCCCTGGCGATCACGCCGCACCTTGCGGCCTGGGCGACGGTACTGCTCAGCGGCGCGCTCGGTGCTGCCGGCATGAACTTCGGCGCTCAGCACGCGCCCGAGTTCGTCGCCAAGATGGCGCAGAATGGCGTGCTGTTCCACGGCCTCGAAGTGATGGGCGGCGGTTCGATCCTGACCGGCTTGGTGCTCGGCGCGATCGCGGTTTTTGTGATTGAACGTAAGTTCGTCAACGCCGCGGCCTTCTCGCTTGCCGGCGCGGTGCTGACCTACTTCGGCTTCATGCACGGCGAAGCGGTCGGCTTCGGCGGTGGCTTCGGCGTCACGCCGTCGGTTGCCTTCGCTTATCTGGTGGTCGCGGCGTTCCTGTTCGCACTGTCGAAGCAGCCGGCCTTCGTGCAGGAGCCAATAAAGGCTGCGGTGCCGGCCGAATAGCCGAGCCTGTCATGGAAAATGCAAACGGCCCCGCATGCGGGGCCGTTTTGCTTTCGTCTATTGCCCGTGCGCTTCCAGGACGTTCAGGCAGGCCTTGCGCAGCTTGGCCCGGTTCTTCTGCAGGCACGCAAGCACCCGGAAGTTATCAGGCATCTCGTCGAGACAAAACCTGGTGGCGTCCGGCTGGCAGGCGGCCTGTTCCTCGGCTGTGCCCTTGAACAGGCCGCCCGGTGTCCCGCCGGGTTGGAGGCGTTCGTCCTTCTGCGCCAGCGCCGTGCCGCTCAGAATAAACAGCGACAGAATGACGGCAGCGCAGCGCTTCATGTGAAGTTCCCCAGGGAGTGGATGGTTCGGCCAAACTGTCTTCGGCCTGTGGTTGTTTTGTGGCCGGCCGCGGTGCGCGACGGCTGCAACATAATGCGGCGCACGCGCCGTGGGTTCCCGCCGACGTCGCGCCTAGTGCATGACCGCGCCGGTGCGCGGAACGATCGCGCCGCGATGGCGCAGAACATGGGCCGCGAGCTTATGCGCGGCCTGCGCGGCATCGGCCGGTTTGCTCCCGGAGATGCGTGAGGCCAGATAGCCGGCGTTGAAGCCGTCGCCGGCCGCGGTGGCATCGACCGGCGTCACGACTTCGGGAACTGGAACCTCCTCGCGCATTGCGCCGACCGCGATCGACGCGCTGTTGGGTCCGTTCTTCACCACGATCTCGCCAACGCCAAAGGCTTGAAGTCGCGCGATGGTCGCTTCCGGCGAAGGATCGCCCCACAGCACTGCCTCGTCGTCATAAGCAGGTAGCGCGATGTCGGTGCGCTTGAGCGCCTCGGCGAACACGGTGCGCGTACGCGTGAGCTCGCCCTTCCAATCGTGCGGGCGGAAATTGCCGTCGAAGGCGATGGTCGCGCCGGCCTTACGCGCAAGCTCGATCGCGGCCAGGAAGCGGCCGAGGCCTACGTTGGAATAGAGCGACAGCGTGATGCCGGAGAAATAAATCAGCCGCGCTGTGGTGAGCGCTTCCGCGAGGTGCGCCCAGCCCGGCAATTCGAACAGTTCGCGTGCGGGGGCCGCTTCGCGCCAGTAGTGCAAGCGTCGCCCTTTTGCCGCATCGTTGTCGATGAGCGCGAGCGCGGGCAGCCTTCCTGCGGCGCGCATGATGAGATCGGTGCCGACTCCCTCCGCCTTCGCGAGCGCTGCGATTGCCTCCGAATACGGGTCGTCGCCGAGCGCCGTCGCGAACGCGGTGTTCAGGCCCGCGCGTGCGAGGTAGATCGCGGTGTTGAAGGTGTCGCCGCCGCTTTGCAGCGCGAAACGGCCGTCGGCACCGCGCGCGAGCTCGATGGTCGCCTCGCCAATCGAGATCACGCGTTTGGGCTGCTCGGTCATGACGGGCTGCCTATCACGGAAGGGGAGGCGCCGTCACCGGTTCGCCGGAGGTCGCATATTGCACGGCCGGCAAACGTGTTAGCCTTTGATGAGGGTGAGGGGACGTCCGGCGGTACCGCGCGGACCAAACGCCGGAGCAAATCCGGCTCAAAACAATATTTCGCCGGCCGAAATTTGGGTCGGCGCGCATGGGGGGATGATGTCAGACGCGTTGAAGACCGATTCGGATTCCGCGATTTCCGCCGAAGGCCTGCGCAAGGCCGAAGAATATGTGCAGCAGGAAGAGGGCGCCGGCAACCGGCTGACCGGCTGGGCGGGAACCATCGTTACGGCGATCGCGGTCGCCATGTCGCTGTTCCATTTGTATGCCGCCTACGACATCGTGCCGACCCAGCCGCTGCGCTACACGCACGTCGCCTTCGTGCTGGTGCTGAGCTTCCTGCTGTTCCCGCTCGCCGCGCGCTTCCGCAATAAGATCGAATGGTTCGACGTGCTCGCCGGGGCGCTCGCCGTCTTCATCATGGGCTACGCGCTCTGGGGCGGCGACGACTTCACCGACCGCGCGGCCGTGCCGGACCGGTGGGACGTCATCCTCGGCGTCGCGCTGATCGTGCTGGTCTTGGAGGCGGCGCGCCGCACCACCGGGCCGATCATGCCGATCGTCGCCGTGTTGTTCATCATCTACGCCATGTTCGGCGACTACTTGCCGCCGCCCTGGACGCATCGCTCCTACGATTTCACGCGTCTCGTCGGTCACCTGTTCATCACGCTCGAGGGCATCTTCGGCGTCGCGGTCGACGTGTCGGCGACGCTCATCATCATGTTCACGATTTATGGCGCGATCCTGCAGCATTCCGGCGCCGGTAAATTCTTCATCGACTTCTCGCTGGCAGTGATGGGCAACAAGCCGTCGAGCGCAGGCCGCTCGGTCGTCGCATCGTCGTTCCTGCTCGGCGGCCCATCCGGTTCCGGCGTCGCCACAACGGTGATGATCGGCACGGTAGCCTGGCCGATGCTGGCGAAAGCCGGCTTCGAGAAGAATGCCGCCGGCGGCTTGCTTGCCGCGGGTGGCTTGGGCGCCATCATCTCGCCGCCGGTGCTGGGCGCTGCGGCCTTCCTGATCGCCGAGTTCTTGAAGATCAGCTATCTCGACGTGATCTGGATGGCGCTGATTCCGACTGGACTCTACTACGCCTCGCTCCTGTTCATGGTCGAGCTTGATGCGTTCCGCTTCGGCGCGCATCAGGTGGTATTCAAGCAGGAGATGCCGCTCGGCCAAATGGTCAAGCGCTACGGCTTTCATTTCGTCTCATTGGTCGCCGTCGTCGTCTTCATGGTGATCGGCTATTCGCCGATGACCGCGGTGTTCTACTCGACCGTGCTCGCATTTCTGCTGAGCTTCCTGAACCGCGAGACCGCGCTCTTTCCGAAGAAGCTCGTTCGCGCGCTCGCGGACGGTTCGATCAGCGCGCTCGGCGCGGCCACCACCTGCGCCTCCGCCGGCATCATCGTCGGCGTCGTCACGCTGACCGGTTTGGGTCTGAAGTTTTCCTCGATCGTCATCGCCTATGCCGGCGGCAGCCTGCTGCTGACCGCGATCTATACCGGCTTGATCGTCTGGGTGATCGGGCTCGCGGTGCCGGTCACGGCCTCCTACATCATCTGCGCGGTGATCGCGGCGCCGGCGCTGACCAAGCTCGGCGTGCCGGATTTCGCCGCGCACATGTTCATCTTCTATTACGCGGTGCTGTCGGAAGTGTCGCCGCCGACCGCGTTGTCTCCCTTTGCTGCCGCCGCGATCACCGGCGGCGACCCTTACAAGACGACGATGCAGGCTTGGAAATACACGCTGCCGGCTTTCCTGGTGCCGTTCGTCTTCGTCATCGATCCGCAGGGCCTTGGCCTGTTGCTCAAGATTCCAAAAGGCGGCTCGATCTACGACATCATCTGGATCACCGCCGTGACAGCAGCCGGCTTGGCCGCGTTGGCGGCCGCCGCGCAAGGCTGGGCCATTCGCCGCACCACCATGGTCGAGCGGGTTTTGTTCGGGCTGGCCGGCCTTTTGCTGGTGTTTCCAAGCTTGTTGGAAGCCATTCTGGAAGCGCTCACAGGTTTGGACATTCCCTATCCGGCGCCGTTCGGGCTAACCTTGGGCGCCGCTCTGCTGCTATGGCAATGGAAGGGCCCGGGGCCAGCCGGCATTCAAGCAACTGGCCGATAAAACACGGAGGAGGAAGCAATAATGAAGCGAAGACTCACAATTGCGCTGTCGGCAGTCACTGCTGCGGCGGTGCTGTTTGGCGTTGCGCACGCGCAGCAGAAGACGATTTCGATCGGCACCGGCGGCACCGGCGGCGTCTATTATCCGCTCGGCGGCGGCCTCGCCAACGTGCTGACCAAGTCGATCCCGGGCCTGCAGGCGACCGCCGAGGTGACCGGCGGCTCGGTCGACAACCTCAAGCTGCTCGGCGCCGGCCGCAGCGAAGTCGGATTCTCGATGGCCGATGCCGCGCTTGACGCCGAGAAGGGTCAGGACAAGTTCAAGGGCAATCCGGTGCCGGTCCGCACCCTGATGATCCTCTATCCGAACCAGATGCACGTCGTGACGATCGAGGGCACCGGCATCGAGAAGATGGCCGACCTCAAGGGCAAGCGCGTCTCCACCGGCTCGGGCGGCAGCGCCACCGAGGTGATGGCCTTCCGCGTCATCGAGGCCGCCGGTCTCGATAAAGACAAGGACATGAAACGCGAGCGCCTCGGCGTCGCCGAATCCGTCAATGCGCTTAAGGACCGCAAGATCGATGCGTTCTTCTGGGTCGGCGGTCTGCCGACGGCGGCCGTAACCGATCTCGGCGCCACGCCGGGCGTGAAGATCAAGCTGGTCGACCACGCCGATCTCGCGCCGAAGATGAACGCCAAGTACGGCAACCTCTATGCCGGCAGCTCCATCAAGGCCGGCACCTATCCGGGCCAGACGGCCGATAACAAGAATACGGTGGTGTGGAACATCCTCGTCGCCAACGCCAACATGTCCGACCAGATGGCCTATGACATCGTCAAGACGATCGTCGACAAGCGCGACGACCTGATCGCCGTGCATAAAGAGGCCAAGAATTTCACGGTCGACAATCAGGTGAAGGACTATTCGCCGATCCCGTGGCACCCGGGCGCGGTGAAGTACTTCAAGGAGAAGGGCGCCAAGATGTAAGGGCGCCGGTTTGGCGCTACATCGGCACGGCCCCGCTTCACGCGGGGCCGTTTGCATTTGGCCTAGTGGGAATGCGCGTGTTGTGCCGGCACCGGCCAACTCAGGGCGACGAAATAGCCGAGTGCGCTCAAGAGCGCGATGCAGAAGCTCACCGGCCAATCGGTGTGGAAGGCGATGATGATGCCAAGCCAGGCCTCAGTCAGCGCCAGCGCCGCGGAGAGCGCAAGCCCGCTCCACAGGCCGGTAACAATACGTTGCGCGGCGGCCGGCGGTCCGACCATGAGCGTGAACACCAAGAGCACGCCGACGATCTGCGCGCAGGCCGCCACCGCGAGCGCCACGATGGCGAGGAAGGCGGTGGATACGAAACGCAGCGGCACGCCTTTGGCTTCGGCCAGTTCCGGCTGCAGGCTGGCGAAGATCAAAGGCCGCATGATCGCGCCGAGGCCGAGCAGCGTCAGCAGGCCGAGCGCGGCGAGCGTTGCGATCATCGCGCGGTCGACCGCCAGCACGTTGCCGAACAGAAGCGCGGTCGCCTGCGTGGCGAAGGCCGTGTAGTAGTGCAGGAACAGGAGTCCGAAGCCCAGTGCCAGCGACAGCACGACGCCGATAGCGATGTCGCGATTGCTCAGTCTGTCGCTTAACAGCCCCATCACCACGCCGGCGGCGACGGTGAATCCGACCAGGCCCCACAAGGGCGCGAGGCCGATCAGCCCGGCGCCGGTCGCGCCGGCAAAGCCGATATGCGAGAGCGCGTGGCCGGCGAAGGTCTGTCCGCGCATCACCAGGAAGTAGCCGGTCAGCCCCGACATCACCGCCACGATGCCGGCGGCGATGAAGGCATTGGTCATGAATTCATAGGCGAACAGGTCAGTGATGATGTTCATGGCCATGTCCGTGGTCATGTTCATGACCGTGATCGAGGCGTTCGACGTCACAGCCGCGCGACATCACGAAGATGTGGCCGCCGGCGCGCACCACATCGATCTCGGTGCCGTAGAGGCGCGACAGCACCGGCGCGGTCACCACCTCGTCGACCGTGCCGAGCACGGCCTGCTTGTTGCCGAGATAGAGCACGCGGTCGAGCGTGCCGAGCAATTGGTTGAGTTCGTGGGCGCTGAAGAGCACGGTGATGCCGCGTTCGCGGCATACTTTGCGCACGACGTCGATGGCCACCTCCTGGTGGCGCGCATCCAGGCTGATCAGCGGTTCGTCGAGCAGCAGCAGCTTCGGACTGCCGATCAGCGCCTGCGCCAGCAAGAGCCGCTGCCGTTCGCCGCCCGACATGTCGCTCAGCGGGCGGGCGGCGAGATCGCGCGCGCTCACGGCGTCGAGCGTCGCCTCGATCGCGTCGCGATCGTCTGCCGAATGCGAGGGCAGGCCCCAGCGATGGCCGTGCAGCGACGACGCGATGAAATCGAAACCACGCACGCGCAGATCGGGTTGCACGGTCCGCAGTTGGGGCAGGTAGCCGATGGCGGGGTCGCCGCGTTCCGGCGCGCGGCCGAACACGCGCACTGTGCCGCTCGCGGGCGCCAACAGGCCGAGGATCGCGCGCATGAGCGTGGTCTTGCCGGCGCCGTTCGGACCGAGCACGCCGATGAATTCACCGGTACGAACGGCGAAGCTCACATCAGACAGAACCGTACGCCCGCCGATGCGCAGGCTGACGCGGTCAAGCTCGACTGCGTTCATGAATTGGGCCCGCTCAGCGCCCTGTCGAGTGCGTCGAGCTCGCCCAGCATCCAATCGACGTAGCCCGTATTCGCCGGCATACTTTCGGTGACCGCGACCACCGGCACCTTCGATTTCTTGGCAACGGCCAGCAGGCGTTCCGTTAGCTTCTCACTCACCTGGCTGTTGTAGATCAGCGCCTTCACCTTGCGTTCTTTCAGGTCGTTCTCGAAGGCGGCGACGTCGCGCGCGCTCGGTTCGGTGTCGTTCATCATCGCCAGCTGAAAGCGCTCGTTGCGCACGACGAGCCCGAGCGCGGCCGCCATCGGTCCGAACACCGGCTCAGTCGCCGTCACCGGCTTGCCGGCGTGCCTCGTCTTCAACTGCGCGACTTTGGCATCGATCTGCGTGAGCTTGGCCAGCGTCGCGTCGAGCCGGGATGCGTAGGCGGCGGCGTGCGCGCCGTCGGCCTGCGAGAGCGCGGCCGCGATGGCTTTGGCCACCGCCGGCATGGTCGCCGGATCGTACCAGAGGTGCGGGTTCGCACCCGCCTTCTTGCCCGTGAGCTGCGCGGCGTTGATCACGACGCGGCCGGGGCGGGGCGCGGCCTGCAAGAGCTTCTCGGCCCAAGGGTCGTAGTCGGCGCCGTTGATGATCACGAGGCGGGCGTCCGCGATCTGACGCACCGTGCCGGGCGCCGTTTCGAACAGATGCGGATCCTGGTCTGGATTGTTCAGGATGCTGGTGACGGCGACGCGATCACCGCCGATCTGGCGGGCGATGTCGCCGTAGAAATTCTCGGCCGCCACGACCCCGATCTGTCCCTCGGCGGCGAAGGCGGTCGGCAGCATCGTCAGCGCTGCCAACATGCCGGCCAGCATCGTCACCAAAACCCGTGTTCTCGTTCGCATCGACCAATTCCCAGGATACATTCGGGGCGAAGAATGTAACATTATAACATATCAACGGCAAGGCTGTCTGAAGCCCGGGCGAAGGCCTTATGCCCACCACGCGGTGCTCTTGGATTGACAGGCTGCTGCGGCTCAGTCCTGGTCGCCGTACCGGTCCTTGACGGCTGCTGCGACGAACAGCTTGCGCCCCTGCCGGCCCGGCGTCGTGCCATTGGCGGCGCACCATTCGGCGAAGGCGGTCGGTTCGATGCGCACGCGCATCACCGGATGGCCGTAGGCCTTGAGGCCCTTCTCCATCTCCTCGGCGATCTTCAGCCATTCCTTCCACGTGCGCGGCAGCGTGTTGCCGTCGTCGAACAGCCGCTGCGCCGCGGGGTAGTCGGCCTCGTCTAACCAATAGGCGCCAATGGCGCGAAGGGGTTTTTCGTCGGGATGGGTCATGAAATGAGCCTAGCACGGCCGGCGTTGCTTTGGCTCCGCGGCCCATCGCATCGCGATCGCTCCGGGGATGGGTGGAAAAGGGCCTCAGTCCTTGCCCCGCAACACCTTTTGCACGCTTGCGCGGGACACCCTATATGAGCCCGGAACGGAGCCTCTTTTCATGACGACCCCCCAGAATTCTGAGAAAATCCCCGTCACGGTGCTCACCGGCTATCTCGGCGCCGGCAAGACGACGTTGCTCAACCGCATCCTGTCCGAGCCGCATGGCAAGAAATTCGCCGTGATCGTCAACGAGTTCGGCGAGATCGGCATCGATAACGACCTCGTGGTGAACGCCGACGAGGAAGTGTTCGAGATGAACAACGGCTGCATCTGCTGCACCGTCCGCGGTGACCTGGTGCGCATCATCGACGGCTTGATGCGGCGCAAGGGCAAGTTCGACGCCATCATCGTCGAGACCACGGGGCTGGCCGATCCGGCCCCCGTCGCGCAGACCTTCTTCATGGATGAGAACGTCGGCGCCAAGACCAAGCTCGATGCGGTGGTCACCGTTGCCGACGCCAAGTGGCTGAAGGACCGTCTCAAGGACGCGCCGGAGGCCAAGAACCAGATCGCCTTCGCCGACGTGATCCTGATCAACAAGACCGATCTGGTCTCGCCCGAGGAACTGCGCGAGATCGAAGCGCGCATCCGCGCCATCAACCCTTACGCCACCCTGCACCGCACCGAGCGCGCCAAGATCGGTCTCGATGCCGTGCTCGGCCGCAACGCCTTCGACCTCGACCGCATCCTCGACATCGAGCCGAAATTTCTGGAGGCGGACGATCATGATCATCATCACCACGATCACGGTGACGGTCATCATCATCACGATCATGGCCTCAAGCACTACCATGACGAGGACATGCAGAGCCTGTCGCTCAAGAGCGAGAAGCCGCTGAATCCGGACAAGTTCTTCCCCTGGGTGCAGGACCTCGTCGCCAAGGAGGGCCAGAAGATCCTGCGCTCCAAGGGCATCCTCTCGTTCAAGAACGACGACGAGCGCTTCGTCTTCCAGGGCGTGCACATGATCCTGGACGGCGATCACCAACGCCCGTGGAAGGAAGGCGAGGAGCGCGTCAGCCGCATCGTCTTCATCGGCCGCGATCTGCCGGAGGAGAAGATCCGCCAGGGCTTCGAAAGCTGCGTGGCTTAAAGTTATACGGGCGGCACCACAAACGCGGCGTGATGCCCGGGCTTGACAATGCAAGTCGGGTGTACCCGACTTGCAACACTAAAAATGCCGAACTCGGACTTGCCCGAGTTCGGGTGGCATCCATGATGCTTAGCCACACGGTCGAGCGTATTAAGTCTATTTTTGCTGAACCTCATCATGGATTGCCGGGTCAAGCCCGGCAATGACAGCGCCGAGTATGACCGACACCTCCATGCTTCCCTCTCTCGCCGATCGCGTCCGCCCCATTGCGGCCGGCGCGCCGATCGTCGGCGTGCATTTTCTCAAGCGCGTGCCGGTCTTTGTGCTCGGCGAAGAGCATCTGCTGTTCGCCGACGGCGAGAACGAGAAACGCGTCGCCGCGCATGGCGGCGGCATCCTCGTGAGCGCCTGCGACGGCGAGCGCCTGCTCACCGGTGGCGACGACGGTCGGCTCGTGTCGACCAACGCGGCCGGTGAGACGACGCAACTCGCGGTCGACGACAAGAAGCGCTGGATCGATCAGGTCGCGCTCGGTCCCGACGGCGCCGTCGCCTGGTCGGTGGGCAAAACCGCGCATGTGCGCACCGGCAGGGGTGAGCTGCGCGCGCACGAGGCGCCTTCGACCGTTGGCGGCTTATGCTTCGCGCCGAAAGGCTTCCGCCTCGCCATCGCGCATTACAACGGCGTATCGTTCTGGTTTCCGAACGCGGCCGCCGCGCCCGAGAAGTTCGAGTGGAAGGGTTCACATCTCGGCGTCACCATCAGTCCGGATGGGAAGTTCCTCATCACCATGATGCAGGAGCCGACGCTGCATGGCTGGCGCATCGTCGATGCCAAGCACATGCGCATGTCCGGCTATTCCGCGCGCGTGCGCTCGATGGCCTGGACCGCGGGCGGCAACTTCCTCGCCACATCCGGCTCCGAGCAGGTGATCCTCTGGCCGTTCGACGGCAAGGACGGTCCGATGGGCCGCCAGCCCAAGTTGCTCGCACCGGAAGAAGCGCGTGTGGCCGTGGTCGCCGCGCATCCGAAGCAGCCGGTCGTGGCGGCCGGCTACGCCAATGGTCTCGTGCTTCTGGCGCGCATCGACGATGGCGCGCTGATCCAGGTGCGCGCCGCCGACGGTGTCCCGGTCACCGCGCTCGGCTGGGATATGACCGGCCAAGCGCTGGCCTACGGCGCCGAGAGCGGCGAGGCTGGCGTGCTGCCGCTTTAGTTGTTTCTATCGAGCTTCCCCATTCTCTGTTCATTCCCGCGAAAGCGGGACTCCAGATCTTTACGATCATGGCCCCTGGGTCCCCACTTTCACGGGGACGAACGGAAAAATATCAGCTTCCAAAAACAAAACGGGCGGCCGTGAGGCCGCCCGTTTTCGTTTCGTGATGCGGATGCTTCAGCGCACCAAGACGTTCTTGAACTGCCACGGGTCGCTGGTGTCTATGTCCTCGGGGAACAATCCCGGGCGGCCGCGGAGCGGCGTCCAGTCGGTATAGTAACCCTTCACCGGGCCGAGATAAGGCAATTGGATTTCCAGCAGGCGATGGAAGTCGATCTCATCGGCCTCCACGATGCCTTCGTTCGGATGCTCCAGCGCCCACACCATGCCGCCCAGCACGCAAGAGGTGACCTGCAGGCCGGTCGCGTTCTGATACGGCGCGAGCGCTCGTGTCTCCTCGATGGAGAGCTGCGAGCCGAACCAGTACGCATTTCTGCCGTGGCCGTAGAGCAGCACGCCGAGTTCGTCGATGCCGTCGATGATTTCGTTCTCGTCGAGAATGTGGTGCTCATCCTGCATCTTCTCGGCGCCGAACAGTTCGTGCAGCGACAGCACCGCGTCATCCGCCGGATGATAGGCATAGTGGCAGGTTGGCCGGTAGATCACGGCGCCCGATGCGTCGCGGGCCGTGAAATAGTCGGAGATCGAGATCGATTCGTTATGGGTGACGAGGAAGCCGTACTGCGCGCCGCGTGTCGGGCACCAGGTGCGCACACGCGTGTTGGCGCCGGGCTGCATCAGGTAGATCGCCGCACCGCAGCCGGCCTCATGGGTATGCGCGTTCGCCGGCATCCATTTCTCATGGGTGCCCCAGCCGAGCTCGGCCGGCTGCATGCCTTCCGACAGGAAGCCCTCGACCGACCAGGTGTTGACGAAGACGTTTGGCGGCTTCGGCTTCTTGGAGCGCTGCGTGTCGCGCTCGGCGATGTGGATGCCCTTCACGCCGGCCTGCCGCATCAAGTCAGCCCATTCGGCCTTGGTCTTCGGCTCGGGGACGTTGAGTTTCAGGTCCGCCGCGATATTGACGAGCGCCTGCTTGACGAAGAAGGAGACCATGCCGGGATTGGCGCCGCAGCAGGAAACGGCCGTCGTCGAGCCGGGCTTGCGCGCCTTCTTGGCGGCGAGCGTCGTCTCGCGCAGCGCATAGTTCGAGCGCGCTTCCGGTCCCTTCGAAGAGTCGAAATAGAACCCGAGCCAGGGCTCGTTGACCGTGTCGATGTAGAGCGCGCCGAGCTCGTTGCAGAGCTCCATGATATCGGTCGAGCCCGTGTCGACGGAAAGGTTGACGCAGAAACCCTGGCCGCCGCCCTCGGTGAGCAGGGGCGTCAGCAGCTCGCGGTAATTGTCCTTGGTCAGGCCCTTCTGGATGAAGCGCAAGCCGTGTTTTTCGCACAGCGCCTTGCGGCCCTCGTCCTTGGGATCGAGCACGGTGATGCGCGACTTGTCGTAGTTGAGATGCCGCTCGATCATCGGCACCATGCCTTTGCCGATCGAGCCGAAGCCGACCATGACGATCGGTCCGGTAATCGTGGCGTAAACGGGCCAGTCAGTCATTGCTCGTCTCTCCAATTCAATTCCGGGGGTCTTATCCGCCACGGCGGACAAACGGAAGAGACGCCGCGCGGAATTCGCGCGCGGCGTCCACTGTCATTTCCCCGTTGTGTTTAGGCGGCTTTTGCGCCGTGGCGGCGGGGGCGCATGGCGCGGCGGTCCTGCGCCACAAGGGCGGCGAGGTCAGGCTTGGGCTCCGGCCGGCCGGTGGCGGCGATCAGGCCGCGCGCGCCATCGAGCGCGCCCGGTAGCAGCTCGACCGCCAGCAGGCGCTGCCGCTCGAACGGGCCCGGCATCCACAGCGCGCCGGTCTTCTCTCCCGAGAAGCCGAAGCGGTTGTAGTAGGGCGCATCGCCCACGAGTACGACGGCGCCGTAGCCGAGCCGTTTCGCCTCGCGCAGGCCGCGACGGACCAGGTCGGCGCCGATACCGCGGCTGCGGCAGTCCTCGGCCACGGCCACCGGCCCGAGCAGCAGCGCTTGCGCGCCGTTGCCGCAGCCGATGTTCCAGAGGCGCGCGGTGCCGACCACGCGCTTGCCCTCGGCGGCGATGAAGGCGAGGCCTTCCGCCGGCAGCCGGTCTTCGCGCAGCCGCTCCGACGACTTGCGGTAGCGGGCCTCGCCGAAGGCGTCGTCGAGCAGCGCCTCGCGCGCGTCGGCGTCGGAAACCCGTTCATGACGGATCTGGATCATGGCCGTACTCCTTCCCCACTTGAAACGCGCGCAATCGCACGCACTCAAGCGCCGTCAGTTCGAATGATGAGGAAAGGGGGAGGCGGCGAGCCGCCTCCCTTAACTGTCAGATGTGGTACGTCTTCAGCGGTGCGAAGCCGTTGAAGGCCACCGACGAGTAGGTCGCCGTGTAGGCACCCGTGCCTTCGATCAGCACCTTGTCGCCGATCTCGAGGCTCACCGGGAGCGGGTACGGGTCCTTCTCGTACAGCACGTCGGCCGAGTCGCACGTCGGGCCGGCGAGCACGCAGGGCGCCGTCGGGTCCTGGTCGCGCGGTGTGCGGATCGGGTACCGGATCGACTCGTCCATCGTCTCGGCGAGACCGCCGAACTTGCCGATGTCGAGGTAGACCCAGCGCACGTCGTCTTCCTCGCTCTTCTTGGAGACGAGGACGACTTCGCTCTCGATCACGCCGGCGTTGCCGACCATGCCGCGGCCCGGCTCGATGATCGTCTCCGGGATGCGGTTGCCGAAGTGCTTGCGCAGCGCCTTGAAGATCGCGTTGCCGTAGGTCTTCACCGTCGGCACGTTCTTCAGGTACTTGGTCGGGAAGCCGCCGCCGAGGTTGACCATGGCGAGGTTCATGCCGCGCTCGCCGCACTCCTTGAACACCGACGCCGCCGAAGCGAGCGCGCGGTCCCAGGCGTGCTGGTTGCGCTGCTGGGAACCGACATGGAACGAAACGCCATGCGGCTCCAGGCCGAGCTTGAGCGCGTGCTCGAGCACGTCCACGGCCATCCCCGGCTCGCAGCCGAACTTGCGCGACAGCGGCCACTCCGCCCCGACGCAGTCGGAGAGGATGCGGCAGAAGACGCGAGAGCCCGGCGCGGCGCGGGCGATTTTCTCGACCTCGGCCTTGCAGTCGACCGCGTACAGGCGGACGCCGAGCGCGAAGGCGCGCGCGATGTCACGCTCCTTCTTGATCGTGTTGCCGTACGAGATGCGGTCGGGCGTGGCGCCGGCCGCGAGCGCCATCTCGATCTCAGCGACCGAGGCGGTGTCGAAGCAGGAGCCGAGGCCGGCGAGCAGCGACAGCACTTCCGGCGCCGGGTTGGCCTTCACGGCGTAGAACACGCGCGTGTCGGGCAACGCCTTGGCGAAGGCCGTGTAGTTGTCGCGGACGACGTCGAGGTCGACGACGAGGCAGGGCCCGTCTTCGACGCGATTACGCAGGAATTCGCGGATGCGGCCGGTCATTGGCGCACACTCCCAGCTCAGGGGACGGCTTCCGCCGTCCGATGTCGCGATTTAGGAGCCTGCCGCCGGTGCGCGATGGGGACGCAGCCGGTGACGTGAACTCTTAAACCGCTATAGCTGCCTTGGCTTGGAGGGGAGACCCCGCCGCACTGCTGGCAAGATGGACAAGCCTCGTCGGTGACCCGTCGCTGGCTGTGGAAGGCCAGCAGAGACCAAAGAAGCCCGCTCCGTCGTTGCTTTAAGCCGCGTCCCCTGCTGAGAGCAGAGTGCGCCGGTTTCGCCTCCGGCTGCCGATCAGAAGACTTGAGGCTACTTACTCTTCCCGTGGGAAGGAGCTCGCTTACCTCAGGCGGCTGGCCGGCCTCTTGTCCGGCTACCTACCGATCGACACACGGCCACAGGCACGTGCGAAATTGGGCAAGAGTGGAAATAACACTTTTTCGACGTTGCGCAAGCGAATTAGTTCGCCTGTCGCGAAAACATCCTTAACTTTTTCGCCGCGAGGCGCTGCTTCGCGCCACGTCGTGCTTCAAGAGCGCGCGGTGAAAGGCTCGATGCGGTGTGCATTGCGAACGAACTGCGCCATCACGAAGATGCCGCCGAGGACGAAGACGCCATCGAGGATGCGCTGACCCATCGTACCGAGATCGAACAGCGTGGCGAGCGCCCAGGAGCCGGCGAAGGCCGCGCCGAATACTTCCGCGCCGATCAAGATAGCGGCGCTGAGCACGGTGATGACATTGAGCCAGACGATGCGGCGGCCTTGGGTAGCCATGGTTCTCTCCTGCGAGCGGGCGCAATGTCCTCGAAATGGGCCCTCGGATCAAGCCCGCCAAGCGGCCCCCGCAAGGCGTCGTCATGATTTGATCCTGCTCATGGCGACATCGCGGCAGTGTGTGAAATCCTTTAGTTATGGGCATTTTGGACGCGCATAAGCAGGCGAGGCCATGGCTCGCCGCGCTGGCGGCGGCAGGCTTGGCGTTAGGCTTTGTCGCCCGGCTTGGCGGGCTCGAAGGCTGGGCGGAGGTGATCTGGGCCGCCGCGACCGTGCCGGTGCTGGCGGCGCTCGCCGTCGAGATCGTGACCACTTTGCGGCGCGGCGATGTCGGTCTCGACATCGTCGCGGCGCTGTCGATGAGCGCCGCTCTCGCCTTCGGCGAGGTGCTGGCCGCCGCGATCGTGGCGTTGATGTATGCCGGCGGGCAGCTGCTCGAGGACTTTGCCGAGCGCCGGGCCCGTCGCGACATGACAGCACTGCTGTCGCGCGTGCCGCGCACCGCCATGCGTCACCGCGCTGGCCGCTTGGAGGAGGTGGCGCTCGATCTCATCCTGCCCGGCGACCGCTTGCTGGTCCGCCGCGGCGATGTGGTGCCGGTCGACGGCGTGGTGGCGGAGGGCCTCGCCGTGCTCGATCAGTCGGCGCTCACCGGTGAATCGCTGCCGGTCACGCGCGGCATCGGCGAGGCGGTGCTCAGTGGAGTCACCAACGCGGGTGATGCTTTCGGTCTGACGGCCGAGCACCGGGCCGCGGAGAGCACCTATGCCGGCGTGATCCGCCTGGTCGAGGCGGCGCAGCGCTCACGCGCGCCGATGGCGCGGCTCGCCGACCGCTATGCACTGCTGTTCCTGGGCGTCACGGTGGTGCTTGCCGCCGCCGCCTGGTGGTTCGCCGGCGATCCGATCCGCGCGGTGGCGGTGCTGGTGGTGGCGACGCCGTGTCCGCTGATCCTGGCGGTGCCGGTCGCGATCGTGTCCGGGCTGTCGCGTGCAGCCAAGCTCGGCATCCTGATCAAGGGCGGCAGGGCGCTGGAGAACCTCGCGCGGGTGCGGGCGCTGGTGATCGACAAGACCGGCACACTCACGGTGGGTCAGGCGCGGCTCGTCAGCACGCGGACGGCGGACTCCATCGCCGAGGACGAACTGTTGCGCCTTGGGGCGTCGCTCGACCAGGCATCCAAGCACATCATCGGCCAGACCATCGTCGCCGAGGCGCGCCGGCGTGGTCTTGCGCTGGCGGTGCCGGCAGAGGTGGTGGAGACGCCGGGCGAGGGCGTCACGGGCCGTGTCGATGGCCACGAGGTCGTTGTTGGCGGGCTTCACTACGTTGCCGCCAGGATCGCCGACGCGGGCGCCTCCTTGCTGCCGCGCGACCGGCCGCCGGGCGCGCTTGCCGTCGCCGTCGCGGTCGACGGCAAGCTCGCCGGTGTTCTGACGCTGGCCGACGAGCTGCGCGCTGGCACCGAGCAGTTGCTCCGCAACCTCCGCTCCGTCGGCATCGATCGCATCGTGCTCGCCACCGGCGACCGCCACGACGTGGCCAGCTTCATCAGCATGGGACTGTCGCTCGACCAGGTTCGCTCCGAGCTCACCCCCGACCAGAAGATCCTAGTGGTGCTGTCGGAGCGCAAGAACGGGCCAGTGCTGATGGTTGGCGACGGCATCAATGACGCGCCGGCTCTGGCCGCCGCCGATGTGGGCATGGCCATGGGCGCGAAGGGGGCGGCTGCCTCGGCTGAAGCGGCTGACGTGGTGCTGCTCGTCGACCAACTCGACCGTGTGCTGCCCGCGATCCGCATCGCCCAGCGCTCGCGCCGTATTGCGTTGGAGAGTGTGGTGGCTGGTATGGGGCTGTCGATCCTGGCCATGATCGCGGCCGCTTTCGGCTATCTCCAGCCGGTGCAGGGCGCGCTGTTGCAGGAGGTGATCGACGTTGCCGTCATCTTCAACGCGCTGCGGGCGTTGCGCGGGTGAGACGGAAGGCCGGAGCAGCGGCTCAAGGCTCACTGCACTCCGATGAGCCGGTTCAGTTCGCTCACTTCCAGTCCCGCTTCGATTTCGCGGGACCATGCTTCGGACAATTCCCGGACCTCGCCCGGCGTCACGCCGAACTGCCGGCGGAAGGCACGGACGAAGGTGGAGTCGCCGCTGAATTGCAGGTCGACCGCCAGTTCGATCAAGCGTTTGCTGCGCGTGCCCGGAGAAATGAGCAGACGCAAGGCGCGATTGAGCCGTTGGTCCTGGACGTAGCGCGCAAGGCCGCCATCGGCACCGAACAGCCGGTAAAGGCTGGCGCGAGACAGTTGAAAGCGGCGGCCGAGTTCGTCCGCGCTGAGGGAGTCGGCCTCGATGTTGGCGTCGATATGGTGTTTGATCGCCACCAGGAGCAGCTTTCGCTCCGCCCGCCCGACGGCGCCGCGTGCGTCGACCGAACGGCCGGCCACCTCGGCAATAACGTCGCACATGGCTTCGACCATGGCCGTCGAAGCGGCTGCGGCGTCGTATTCGGGTTGCTGCCAAAGCGCGGTAAACTGATCAGCGAGAAGACGGGCCCGGCGATCGTCGCCCGGTAGGAACGTCGCGGTCGCCGAATCCGGATAGGCCAGCCGTGGCGCGAGAAAGTGTCGAGGCGCGATGAGCGTCGTCAGCCGGGACCGGTCGTCGCCTTCGCCGGTCAGCACCGTGCGGTTCGGTTGCACCATGTCGATCAGGCATATGTCGCCCGGGCGCAGCGTTACTTCACGGCGGCCGGAAGTGAAGTACATCTGCCCCTGCAGGCAAAGGTTGATCTGATAGTAATCGAGACCGCCGCGCGCGACGTGGGCCGCAGTGCGGTCATATTCCAGTGGCGTCGAAATAGACTCGACCAGCAAGCAACCGCCGGCCGGCTTCGTCGTCGACAAGACCTGAAAATCATCAGGCGAGCCGAGCGGGATGACGTCGCAGATATCCGTTGTCGTGGCGCGCAACACGGCAAGGGTCTGCGCGCCAGCACTGCCCTCGGCCTCCGTTTGATCGCTCATCGGGGCCTCGCCCACGTCATTGCCCGCTTGTAGTCACCTGAAAATCCACGCGCAAGCGACGTTAGTATGACAAAGACCCGGCGTAGGCAGCGCCGTGCCATGCACGCATCAGTCCACGCCCGAATTTGCGCGTGAGACGCTGGGCACATCGCCGCGGGGAAAGACCTGCTAGGCCGACAATCAGAACTTTCGAGAAGTTTAAAGCGCCTGCGGGGCCGGCTGAGGGAATGCAATGCGTATCGTCGGAAAGGCGCTGGTCGCGCTGGCATCGCTGTGCGCGGCATTGGGGTGGGCAGATGTCGCGATGGCGTCGCCGGGCTGCAACGCGATCAGGGCGCTTTCCGACGGCACGAGTTTTCCGGGAACAGGATTTGTCCAAGGTGACACGATTACGCTCACCATTACGAACACGTCCGGGAACAGTCACTTCTTTCTGAGCGACGATACATTGGGAGGGACATTCTTAGTCGGCCAGACGACGACGGGATTTACCTACGTTGTGCCGGCGGATACCCCGGATACGCTGCATTTCGGTGGCACGCTCTTTCCGGGGGATTCTGTCGCAGGCGCTTGCGTCAATGCGCCGGCGCCGACGGTCTCCTCGGTCGCCCCGAACACCGGCACGGCAATCGGCGGCACGTCCACCGTCATCACCGGCACGAGCTTCACCTTCGCGACGGCGGTGACGTTCGGCGGCACCGCGGCGACTTCTTTCACCGTCAACAGCAGCACGCAGATCACCGCCGTCGCACCGGCGCACGCCGCCGGCGCCGCCGATGTGGTCGTGACCAACAATGTCGGCAGCGGAACGCTCGCGAGCGGCTTCACTTACAGCAATGTGGCGACGTCCGTGACCTTGACCTCGTCGCCCAACCCGAGCCAGTCCGGCCAAGCGGTGACCTTCAGCGCGTCGGTCGCAAGTGGCGGCGGCACGCCGACGGGCACGATCACATTCAACGATGGGGGCACCGTTCTCGGCACCGTCACGCTCGCCGGCGGCGCTGCCACGCTGACGACGACAGCGTTGACGGTCGGGACGCATAGCATCACGGCCGCGTACAGCGGCGGATCCGGCTACGGCGCCGCCACGTCCGCGACTCTCAGTCAGGTGGTGAGTGTGCCGACCGACAGCACCAAGCTGCGATCGATGCAAATCCTGGCCACCAAGACCGTGTCGCAGATCTCTGGCCAGGCCATCTCCGGCGCGATCGACGGCGCGATCGCAGACGGCTTTTCCGACAATCCGCAGCTTGTGACGCCGAGCGGCGATGGCCTGCGCTTCAACTTCGCCGCGGATGAAGGCGGCGACACAAAGCGCGGACCGCCATGGCCGGAGTCCAAGGCGCAGGCAACCAACCGCGTCGACGACGCCTTCTCGGCTTTGGCCTATGCCGGCGGCGCACGGACTGCATCAAAGGCACCCGCGCGTTTCGTGCCGCGCGTTTGGCAACTCTGGATCGACGTGCGTGGCTCAGGGCTTCGCGGCCGCTCCGGCACGCAGAGCGATCTCTCCGGCGATCAGGTCAACGTGACGGTCGGCCTGACGCGCAAGCTCACACCCGACTTTCTCATCGGAGTGCTCGCTGGCTATGAGAACTTCCGCTACACCTCGGACTTCCTGACCGCGAAGCTACGCGGCGACGGCTGGACCGGCGGCGCTTACCTGGGCTGGCGGTTCTGGGATCGTCTCCGCCTCGATATGGCCGTTGCCTATACGGGGTTGGATTATTCATTGACGGCTGGGACTGCCGCCGCCTCGCTGCCGGGGCAGCGCGTGCTCGTGTCCGGCGGCGTCACCGGCAATTACCGGTTCGTCGATGTCGACCTCGAACCTTCCGTGCGCGTCTACGCGCTGTGGGAGCATCAAGACGGCTATACGGACACTCTCGGCACCGCGCAGACCGATCGCCACTTCTCCTCGGGCCGCGTCAGCGCCGGTTTCAAAGCGACACGGCCGTGGCTGATGACGCCCGATCTCGCCGTTGCGCCCTATGCCGGCATTTATGCCGATTATTACTTCAGCAAGGACGCGACCGACACCAGCGGCCTGACAAACGTCGCAACCGCGCCGCTCATCGCATTGGACGCCTGGTCGGCGCGCGCCGTCTCCGGCGTGACCATGAGCTTCGCGCGCGGGCCCCGCCTCACCCTCGGCGGCGAGCTCGGCGGCCTGGGCACTGACTACACATTCTGGACCGCCAAAGCGCGGGCCGCGTTCGCATTCTGAACCGGCACCACGACGCTGCGGCATCTGTGGTGACGGCGAATACCGAACATTGATCGAGCACTTCGTGAAAGATGAAGCCACTCTGATGAACGGAAGACATGGAATGCTGCGGCATATGGCAAAGTCGTTTGCGGGCGTAAGGTGCAACATGAGGCTACATGCCGCGCTGTTGAGCGGCACCGCGTTATCTTCGGTCGTCATTGTCCTTGCTTTGGGACTATCACGTCCGGCGCTGGCGGACGGTGGCACCGGCGGTCTCGGCACCGGCAGTTTCGTTGGCACAGGAACCGATGGCCCTGGCGGTGCCGGCGCTGCGGGATATAGCGGTCAAGCCGGCGACGACGGTCAGGATGGCACAGGCGATTACGGCGGCGGCGGCGGCGGCGGTGGCGCTGCCGGCGGCGGCGCCGGTGGTGCCGGCGGCCTCGACGGCACCGGAGCGGCGTCGGGTGGCGCCGGCGGCACCGGCGGCACGAACGGCGCCGCCGATATCACGTCCGTGTCCTCGGGTGTCACGGTTAGCGGCGGCATCGGTGGCAGCGGCGGCGCCGGCCTTCCGACCTCTTTGGGCCTGGGCGGTGGTGGCGGCGGTGGCGGTGGCGCCGGCGGCTACGGCGTCGTTGAATCGTCGGCTCTCACGCTCACGAATAACGGAACGATCTCCGGTGGCGCTGGCGGCATCGGCGGCGGAACCGGCGGCGGTTACGGTACGAGTGGTGCAAATGGCGACGGCGGCGTTGGCGTCCTTTTTACCGTCGGCGGCATTCTCGAGAACTATGGCTCCATCTATGGCGGCAGTACAACCAACGCCAAAGGCGGGACCGCCGTCGTCGGCAGCAACCTGACGATCATCAATGCCGGGACGATCTCGGGCGGCAATGGCACCAGCAGTAAGGCGATCGATTTCCTGAGCGGCTCCAATGTTCTTCAGCTCTTGTCCGGCTCCTTCATCAACGGCAATGTCGCTATCGAAGCAGGAGCCACTCTGACGATCGACCAGAGAAGCGCCGGCGTCGACGCATCATTTGGAATTCCTTACACCACCGACATTACCGGATCCGGAACCCTGATCGTCGATGCGGGGACGCACACGCTGACGCTGAACACAAGCGCAGGCAGCTTCACCGGCGCCGTCAATTTGGCCAGCGGAACGACGGCGCTCGGCAATGCGGGCGCGCTCGGCAGTGGCACGGTGAGTTTCACCGGTGGCACGACAGGTTCGACGCTGGTGGGTCAATTTAATGGCACCTTGAGTAACGATATCAATATTTCCGCCGGCAACTCGGCCACCATAGGCGCTGCCTCCGGCAAGACGATGACGCTCGGCGGCAGCTTCACCTATGACGGCGGCGCGGGGACAACGCTGACTTTCGGTTCGGCGACGGCGACCGGCACCGTGGTGTTCGCGTCAAGCAGCGCGACGTTTGATTCCGGCGGTGCCTTGTCGGTTGACGGCGGCACGCTTGCGGTGAACGGCTCGATTGCGTCGGCCGGTGTGCTGACGGTCAATTCGGGTGGCACTGTCGGCGGCGTCGGCACCTTGTCGTCGACGGTCGTCGCCAGCGGCGGCACGCTGGCGCCGGGCAATTCGATCGGCACCATCACGGTGAGCGGCAATCTAACTTTCAATAGCGGCTCGACCTACGCCGTTGAAGTATCGCCGAGCACCGCGGATCGCACCAACGTCACCGGGAGCGCTTCGCTTGCGGGCACGGTGAACGCGACGTTTGCTTCCGGTACTTATGTCGGACGCAGCTATACGATCCTGTCGGCGACCGGCGGGCTTGGCGGCACCACCTTCGATACACTGACGACCAGTGGCTTGCCGGCCAATTTCACCGCCAGGCTGAGTTACGATACGACCGATGTGCTGCTCAATCTGACGGCGGCGCTGGGTGTTCAGGGAGGCTTCTCGTCCAATCAGCAGAACGTCGCCAATGCACTCGACGGCTATTTCAACAATGGCGGCACTCTGCCGCCCGGCTTCGTCACCATCTTCGGCCTCTCCGGCAGCAGCCTTAAAACCGCGCTGACCCAGCTTTCAGGCGAAGCCGCGACCGGCGCGCAGCAGGGCGCGTTCCAGATGATGGGCTTCTTCCTCGACCGGATGACCGATCCGTTCGTCGATAGGCGCAGCGGTGATGATGCCGGCACCGGCGCCTTAGGCTACGCGGCCGAAGGCAAGCGACTGCCGCCTGAGGTTGCCTCTGCCTACGCTTCGGCGATGCGCACGCCGGTGAAGACAGCGTTCGACAAACGCTGGAGCCTGTGGGGATCGGCCTATGGCGCGACCAACCGCACCAGCGGCGATGTCAACGGCACCGGCAGCAACGACCTCTCCGCTCGCGTCACCGGCTTCGCCGCGGGCGCCGACTACCGCGTTTCACCATCCACGATCCTGGGCTTTGCCTTTGCCGGCGGCGAGACCAATTGGAGCCTCGCGCAAGGCCTCGGCAGCGGCCGCAGCGACGCGTTCCAGGCCGGCGTCTACGGCAAGACCCAATTCGGGCCCGCATACATCGCAGCCTCGCTCGCTTATGCCGAGCACTGGATGTCGACCGACCGCACGGCTTACGCCTCCGATCATCTCACCGCATCGTTCAACGCGCACAGCTATGGCGGCCGCATCGAGGCCGGCTATCGCTTCGCCGCCTTGCCCGTCGCCGTGACGCCTTACGCTGCCGCGCAGGCGCAAGCGCTGGTGACGCCCAGCTACAACGAGAACGACGTGACCGGCGGCGGCTATGCGCTGGCCTATGCCGGCCGCACCGCGACCGATACGCGCGGCGAACTTGGCGCCCGCTTCGACCGCATACTGGCGCTCGACTCGGCGGCGGCGCTGATCCTGCGGGCCAAACTTGCCTACGCCCACGATTGGGTGAGCGATCCGTCGCTCAACGCCACGTTCCAGGCGTTGCCCGGCGCAAGCTTCATCGTCACCGGCGCAGCGCCGGCGCGTGATTCCGGCCTCGTCTCCGTTGGCGCCGACCTCCGCTTGACGAACGGCTTCGCGCTCAGCGCCAAGTTCGACCAGGAGTTCTCGGCGCACGCCCAGACCTACGCCGGCACCGCGACCGTGCGTTATACGTGGTGATAGGGGCTGGGGTCGGAAACCGGGCCGATCTTGGCGTTTTGCCGCTCGCGCTCTAGATAGGGCGGATGACCCAGCCCGCCCCGCAGAACCCGCTCATCGCCGACTTCACCGCCGCCTTTGGCCTGCCGAACTTCTCAGCGATCAAACCCGAGCATTTCCGCCCGGCCTTCGACCAGGCACTGGCCGCCCACCGCGCCGAGATCGACACCATCGCCGCTCAGACCGCCGCGCCGACCTTCGCCAATACGATCGAGGCGCTGGAGAAAAGCGGCCGCGCGCTGGAGAAGGTCGCCAATGTCTTTTTCGTGTTGGCTGGCGCCGACACCTCCGACGCCCTGGAGGCGGTCGAGCGCGAGGTGTCGCCGCTGCTCGCCCGCCACTCGAACGCGCTCTATCTCAATGCGCCGCTGTTCGCGCGCATTGCCGACCTCTACGCGCGCCGTGCCGCGCTCGGCCTGAATACCGAGCAGGCGCGCGTGCTCGACCGCTACCACACCCGCTTCGTGCGCGCCGGCGCCGGGCTCGACAAACAGGCGCAGGACCGGCTGGCAGCGATCAACGAGGAACTCGCCACGCTCGGCACGCAGTTCGGCCAAAACGTGCTGGCCGATGAGAAGGCTTACGCGCTGATCCTGGAGGAGGGCGATCTCGCGGGTCTCCCTGATTTCGCCCGCGCTGCTGCGGCCGCCGCGGCCGAGGAGCGCGGCCACAAGGGCAAATACGCCATCACGCTGTCGCGCTCGTCCTGCGAAAGCTTCCTGCAATTTTCGTCACGAAGAGATTTGCGCGAGAAGGTGTTCCAGGCCTGGATCAGCCGCGGCGAAAACGGCGGGGCGACCGACAACCGCACGATCATTGCCGAGACGGTGAAGCGGCGCGCCGAGCGCGCCAAGCTGCTCGGCTTCGAGACCTTCGCCGACTATCGGCTCGACGACCAGATGGCCAAGACGCCGGCGGCGGCGCGCACGCTGCTCGACGAGGTCTGGGGCCGCGCCCGCGCCAAAGCCATGGCCGAGCGCGACGCCTTGCAGGAGATGATCGCGGCCGAGGGCGGCAACTTCGCGCTCGCGCCGCACGACTGGCGCTATTACGCCGAGAAGCTGCGTAAAGCGAAGTACGATCTGGATGAGGCGGAGATCAAGCCGTACTTCCAGCTCGACAAGATGATCGAGGCGGCGTTCGAAACCGCGCAACGCCTGTTCGGCCTCACTTTCACACCGGCGACCGTGCCGCTCTATCACGCCGACGCGCGCGCGTGGGAGGTGAAGGACAAGACCGGCGCGCATGTCGCGCTGTTTATCGGCGACTATTTCGCCCGCGCGTCCAAGCACTCGGGCGCCTGGATGACGTCGCTGCGCGACCAGGAGAAGCTCATCGGCGACACGCGGCCGATCGTGCTCAATGTCTGCAACTTCACCAAGCCGGCTTCGGGCGAGCCGGCGCTGCTGTCGTTCGATGACGCGCGCACGCTGTTCCATGAATTCGGCCATGGCCTGCACGGCATGTTGTCGAACGTGACCTATCCGCTGCTCTCCGGGACTTCGGTGCCCAGCGATTTCGTCGAATTGCCGTCGCAGCTCTATGAACATTGGCTGGAGGTGCCGGCGATCCTGGAAAAGTACGCCCGCCATGCGCGCACGGGAGAGCCGATGCCGAAGGCGCTGCTCGACCGGCTGCTGGCGACGCGCACCTATGGCCAGGGCTTCGCCACCGTTGAGTACACCGCCTGCGCGCTGGTCGATCTCGATCTACACGGGCGCAAGGACGACGCGCCGCTCGATGTGAGCGCGTTCGAGCAGGACGATCTCGCGCGCCTTCAGATGCCGGCCGAAATCGTGATGCGCCACCGGCTGCCGCATTTCCAGCATCTGTTCTCCGGCGGCGGCTACGCGGCCGGCTATTACTCGTATATGTGGTCGGAAGTGTTGGACGCCGACGCTTTCGAGGCCTTCGAGGAAACCGGCAACGCCTTCGATCCAGTCACCGCGCAGCGCCTGCGCGATTACATCTACGGTGCCGGCAACCTGCGCGATCCGGCCGAGGCCTATAAGGCCTTCCGCGGGCGGCTGCCGAGTGTGGAAGCGCTGTTGAAGAAGCGCGGCCTTGCCGACGCGGTGCCCGCATGACCCTCCACACCGCCGGCCATCGGCGCGGCGTCGTCTGCGCGCCGCATGCCGCCGCAGTCGAAGATGGCCGCGCCATTCTCGCCGAAGGTGGCAACGCCATCGAGGCGATGATCGCCATGGCGGCCTCGATCGCCGCCGTCTATCCGCACATGAACCATATCGGCGGTGACGGCTTCTGGCTGATCCGCGAGCCGTCCGGCCGCGTGCGCGCACTGATGGGCGCGGGCCGCGCCGGCGCCAAGGCGACGATGCGCTTTTATCGCGACGCCGGCCACGACGTGATCCCCTCGCGCGGATCGCATGCGGCGCTCACGGTGCCGGGCGCCATTGCCGGCTGGATGCTGGCGCAGGAGGTGGCCAAGGCGCACGGCGGCAAGCTGCCGCTCGATGTGCTGCTTGCGCCGGCGATCAAGCACGTGCGCGAGGGCTATACGGTGACGCGCAGCCAGGCGGCGCTGACCCACGACAAGCTGGCCGAGCTGAAAGACGTGCCGGGCTTCGCCAAGGTCTTCCTGGCCGACGGCAAGGTGCCGGAGGTCGGCGCCAGAATGACGCAAAGCGCGTTCGCCGCTACGCTCGCTCATCTCGCGCAGGCGGGCCTCGACGATTTCTACCGCGGCGATGTCGGGCGCGAGATCGCCGCCGACCTGGAACGCATCGGCTCGCCGGTGACACGCGCCGATCTGGAAGCCTATCGCGCCATCGTCGACACGCCGCTCAGCGTTACGGCCGACGGCCACACGCTCTACAACGCGCCGCCGCCGACACAAGGCTTGGCTTCGCTGATCATCCTCGCGCTGTTCTCGCGCTTGCGCGTCGAGAAGGCCGAGACCTTCGAGTATATCCATGGCCTCGTCGAAGCGACCAAGCGCGCCTTTCGCGTGCGCGATCGCACCATCACCGATCCGGACAAGATCACGGTCGATCTGGCGCGCTTCCTCTCGCCAGCCTTCCTCGATGAGCAGGCGGACAAGATCGATCCGCGCAAGGCCGCGAAATGGCCCGCGCCTCAAGGCGAGGGGGACACCATCTGGATGGGCGCGGCCGACGCCTCCGGCCTTGTCGTCTCTTACATCCAGTCGATCTATTGGGAGTTCGGCTCCGGCTGCGTGCTGCCGGCAACCGGCGTCCTCATGCAGAACCGCGGCGCGAGCTTCTCGCTTGAAGCGGGCGCGGTGAACGCGCTGGCGCCCGGCCGGCGTCCGTTCCACACGCTCAATCCCGCGCTCGCGGCGCTCAAGGACGGCCGCGTGATGGCCTACGGCACCATGGGCGGCGATGGCCAGCCGCAGACGCAAGCAGCGTTATTCACGCGGCACGTCACCTTCCGCCAGCCGCTGGAAGAGGCGCTCGACGCGCCGCGCTGGCTGCTCGGCCGCACCTGGGGCTCAACTCATACCAATTTGCGTCTGGAGTCTCGCTTCGACGGCAATGTCATCGATCGCCTGATGTCGGCTGGCCACGACGTTGCGGTGTTGGACGAAGGCTACAGCGACACTATGGGCCACGCCGGCGCCGTCATCCTGCATCCCAACGGCACGCTCGAGGGCGGCCACGACCCGCGCGCCGACGGTGGCGCGGCCGGGGTGTAGCGCAGCAAGCGCAGCGGATGTCGATGTGCCCTCTCCCCTCGTGGGAGAGGGCATTGAGAGCAATTCCACACATTGTGCTGGGTGAGGGGGACAGCCCCCTCACCCAATTTTGTGGTTGCGATGCTGCGGCTGCCCTCTCCCACGAGGGGAGAGGGCACAATCACACGCGCCGCGCCCCTGGAGGGCAACACCCGAAAGACCGTCGTCGTTTTGATGTTCTAGTATTCATTTTCGCAATCGCTACGGTGCGGCTCGCAAGTAAAGAGCCGCATCGTGCACGACCATTCTCACGCGCATTCCCATAGCCGCGCGCCGAAGGACTTCGGCTGGACCTTCGCCGTCACCACGGCGCTCAATGTCGCGCTGGTCATCGGCCAAGCGATTTTTGGCTTCCTCGCCAATTCGCTCGCACTGCTCGCCGACGCGGGACACAATCTGAGCGACGTCATGGGTCTGCTGCTGGCCTGGGGCGCTTTCGCCATCGCCAATTGGCGTCCGAGCGCGCGCTATACCTATCGCCTGCACGGCGCCTCGATCCTCGCCGCGCTCGCCAACGCGCTGCTTCTGTTGGTCGCCATTGGCGCTATCATCTGGGAGGCCCTGCACCGTTTCAGCGCGCCGCAGGAGGTCGCGAGCGGCACGGTGATCGCGCTCGCCGCGCTCGGCGTCGTGGTGAATGGTTTCTCGGCCTGGCTCTTGAGCCGCGGTAGTCAGTCCGACCTCAACATGCGCGGTGCTTTCCTGCACATGCTGGCTGACGCCGGCGTCTCCGTCGCCGTCATCGTTGCCGCGCTCGGCATCCGCTTCACCGGCTGGCAATGGCTCGACCCTGCCACCAGCCTTGTGATCTCCGCCGTCATCCTGGTCGGCACGTGGAATTTGCTGCGCGAGTCGCTCAAGCTTTCCTTGAACGCAGCGCCGCGCGAGATCGACCTCGCCGCCGTGCGGCGGTATCTGGAGGGGCTGCCGGAGGTGGCGGCCATCCACGACCTGCATGTCTGGGCCATGAGCACGGCCGAAACCGCGCTCACCTGTCACATTGTGACGCCGGCCGGCCACCCGGGCGATGGTTTCCTGCACCGGGTCACGGACGATTTGCACCATAAGTTCAACATTGGGCACTGTACCCTGCAGATCGAACTCACGAATGCCGGCACCTGCTCGCTCGCGCCGGACGAGGCCGTGTGACCGCCTCCAATTCGCCTCAGATTCCTCTATAGTCGCCGACGTTTTCGGGGGTCGGAAGTCGCATGTTCAAACGCCTTGCACTGGTTGCCACCTTGCTCGTTGCCGCGTCCGTCGCGCAGGCGCACCCGCATGTCTGGGTGACGATGAAGACCGAGCTGGTCTACGACGGGGAAGGCCACATCACCGGCGTGCGGCAGAAATGGTCTTTCGACGACATGTTCTCGGCTTTCGCCACGCAAGGCCTCGAGAGCAAGGAGAAGGGCAAGTTCACGCGCGAGGAACTGGCGCCGCTGGCCAAGGTGAACGTCGAGTCGCTGAAGGAATTCGACTACTTCACCTACGTGACCGCGGACGGCAAGAAGACCGCCCTGAGCGACCCCGCGCCCGACTATTACCTCGATTACAACGATGCGGTGCTGACGCTCAACTTCACTTTGCCGCTAAAGACGCCGGTGAAGGCGAAGGAGCTGAGGGTCGAGATGTACGATCCCACGATCTTCGTCGACTTTGCTTTCGCCAAGCAGAACCCGGTGTCCATGGCCGGCGGCAAAGGGTGCAAGGCCGACGTGGTGGTGCCGCGCGAGATGACCTTCGAGGAAAGCAAGAAGCTCTCGGAAATCCCCGCCGACCAGACCAACACGACGATGGCTTGGGGCGCGCAGTTCGCCAATCGGATACTGGTGCATTGTCCTTGATGTGCTAAAGGCGCTCGCGGGGCGGCGAGGGGAATTCGATACCATGACCCGTTCGGCGCGATCAGCGTGGGCGCAAGCTGCGCTTGTTGTCATCTGCCTGTTGCTGGTCTTTGCGGCGCTCGACGCCGCGCTGGCGCAGCCTTTTGGCATGAGCCGCAACACGGCGCCGGTCGAGGTCGGCGGCTTTACCGGCTGGATCCTCGCCAAGCAGGCCGAATTCTACCGGCAGTTCTCGGGGCTCATCCGCGCCGCTAAGACCGACGGCAGCGCGGCCTACACGCTGATGGGCATCTCGTTTCTTTACGGCATCTTCCACGCCGCCGGGCCCGGTCACGGCAAGGCGGTGATCTCGTCTTATCTCGTCGCCAACGATGAGACGTGGCGGCGCGGTGTGGTGCTGTCTTTCGCGTCGGCGATCTTGCAGGCGATCACGGCGATTGCGTTGGTCGGGATCGCGGCCGTGCTGTTGGGCGCCACCGCCAAGATGATGGGCGACACCGTGCGCATCATCGAGACAGTGAGCTATGCGTTGATCATCCTGATCGGTTTGCGGCTGTTGTGGGTGAAGGGCCGCGCCTTCTTGCGCCTGCTGCGCGCGGAGAAGCATGAACATCATGCGCATGACCACGGGCACGATCACGCTCATGCACATGACCACGCGCACGGACACTCACATGCGCACGAGCATGCCCATGGGCAGCCGCATGGCCAGCCACACGGTCACGCGCATGATCACGGCCATCACCATCACGATCATGAAGACGAAGCGTCCGCCTGGGGCCACGCGCACGCGCCGGAGCCGCAGGAACTCGCCGGCCAGCATTGGCTGCGGCGTGGGTTGGCTGCCATCGTCGCCGTCGGTTTGCGGCCCTGCTCCGGCGCCATCATTGTGCTGGTGTTCGCGCTGGCGCAGGGCATTTTCTGGATCGGAGTCGCGTCCACCTTCGTGATGGGCATCGGCACTGCCATCACAGTGACCGCGATCGCAACGATTGCCGTTGCCGCGCGTCAGTTCGCGGGCCGTTTGGCCAAAGGCAAGCCTGGCATTGGCATGCTGCTTATCCGCGGCTTGGAGACCGCGGCGGCGCTCGTCATCATCGTCTTCGGCGTCGCGCTGCTGACTGGCTACATGATCAGCGAGCGGATGATGGGGGTTTAGCGGAAGTCGTCCGCGCGCAGCTCGATCGGCTTGCCGTGCGGCGTGCGATCGCAGGCGTGGTCCCAGGCGTCGCGATAGCGGTTGAGCGTGTCCATCGAGGCCACGCCTTTCTCCGCCACCAGTTTCTCCAGCGCGGCGAGCCAGTGCAGATAATAAGTCTCGCCGGTGTCGGGGTCGCCTGCCTGTTGCGCGCGCTTGATCTCGACACTCAGCGCCGTTGCCCATTCGGGCCAGGTGAACACGCCGCGCTCGTGCAGCGCCAGCGTCATGGCGAAGGCCTGTGCTTCCCACGGTTCGCGGAACACCGGGCCGTCCGCGTCGCGCGGAATGCTCGGCACTTCTTGCGCGGCACGGCGCGCCGCGGCTTGGTCGATGACGGTCATATCAGGCCGGCTCGAGATAAGGTTCGAAGGCTTCGATCGACACCTTCAGCGTCGGATCGGAATCCGGACCCCACAGCTCAGGCCCGTCGAACACCACCGTATAGAGCCACTGCGGATCGTCGCCGAGATTGGAGGCAACCGAGTCGGGATAGAGATGACAGCCGTGGCAACGCTCGACGACGCCGACCTTGTCGCGCGCATAGCGCGGCAGCCGTGTGTGCGTCGCCGGATGGATGTTCTTGGTGCGCACGCGGCTGCCTGGCTTGAAGCGTGCTTCCGCCTGCGGCGGGCGGAAGAATGAGCCGCGCGTCAGCCTCTCCGGCACAAGGTCGGGCGTGAACTTGCGCGGCAGCGCCTTGCCGGGCCGCAGCGCATGGCCGGCATCGAGTTCGTCCTTGCCGGCAAGCCCGCGCTCGAGAACGTTCGTCTCCATCGCCAGCGCCCACTTCTGATAGTAGGACGCCTCGAGATAGATATGCGGCGCGATGCGCTCCTGCGCATAGCGCGCATGGTCGATGTGCCAGGCGCCGGCAAAGCCCATGGCGCGCTGCATGGCCATGACGCGGCCTTCCCACGTTTCGTGGAACGGCGGCTCGTTTTGTTCGACCTCGACTTTGCCGAAGCCGTCCATGCCGCCCATGTCGTGAATGCCGTCCATTATTTCGAGTCCGGTTGTTTCGGCAGGCTCGTGCCGATCATCGAATCGCGTGTGACGAGCTCGGCGAGCTGCTGTTCATTCCAACCTTCGGTGCGGGCGGGCCGCATCGGCAGTACGATGAAGCGCGTCTCCGCGGTCGAATCCCAAACGCGGATCTCGGTATCCTTCGGCAACGTCACGCCGAAGTCGGCGAGCACGCCGCGCGGGTCCTTCACCGCGCGCGAGCGATACGGTGCGGACTTGTACCAGATCGGCGGTAGGCCGAGTACCTCCCACGGGTAGCAGGAGCACAAGGTGCAGACGACCATGTTATGCGTCGTTGGCGTATTTTCGACGGCGACGAGATGGTCGCCGACGCGGCTGACATGACCGAGCGTCGCCACCGCCTTCGTCGCGTCCGCAAGCAGCGCGGCTTTGAAGGCGGGATCGACCCAGGCCTTGGCGACAACAGCGGCGCCGTTGCGCGGGCCGATCTTCGTCTCGTAGGCCTCGACGATGGCGTCGAGCGCCTTGGGATCGACATAGCCCTTCTCGGTGAGAACGGTCTCCAGCGCGCGTACGCGCAGTTGCGTTTCCGACAGCTCGGAATGCTCGTGATCGTGATGATGGTCGTGGTGGTCGTGTGACATGGACCAAGTTTAGCCGATCCACGCCCGCCGAGGTCAATCCCACACGCCTTTGTGTTGTTCCGCCGCCTCGTCTTCCAATAGCGGTCCAGTGACCTTCACCTCGCGCTGGCCGGCGGCAAAAATGGTACGGCAAGGCAGGAACAGCGTGGGATTCTCGGGATGGTTGCCGGTCATCTCTTTCAGTCGCGCCTCCGACAGGCCGTAGACCACGCGGCCGATACCCGCCCAATAGATGGCACCCGCGCACATCGCGCAGGGCTCGGCCGACGAGTACATCGTGCATTCGGCCAGAAAAGTGGGGCTGTATTTCCGCGACGCAGCGGTGGCCAGGAGCCGCTCAGCGTGCGCTGTCATGTCGTTGTCGGGCAACAGGCCGTTTTCCGTCTCGATCAGCACCTCACCCTTCGGATCGACCAGGATGGCGCCGAACGGATGGTTGCCGTTGTCCATGGAGCGCCTCGCTACCGCGAAGGCGTGGCGCAGTAAGACTTCGTCATTCGTGGTTGTGTCGGTCATGTGCGCAATTTAGCGAAAGTTTCCGCCTTGTGTCATCATCGCGGGCCAAGAGGAGACGGCCCATTCCCCACGCTTTGATTCGACTTGCCGACGGCGTCGACCGCCTGAACACGATTGTCGGCCGCACCGCGGCTTGGCTCGCGCTGGCGGTGGTGGTGCTGCAATTCGTGCTGGTGGTCGCGCGCTATGTCTTCGCGGTCGGCTCAATCTGGCTGTCGGAGACGGTGATCTACCTGCACGCGCTGTTGTTCATGCTGGCGGCGGCTTGGACGCTGCAGGCGGGCGGCCATGTGCGGGTCGACATTTTCTATGCGCATGCGACCAAGCGCACGCAGGCGATGGTGAACCTTTTCGGCGCGTTGCTGTTGCTGTTGCCCTTCACGCTCGTGCTGTTGTGGCTGTCGATGCCCTATGCCGGGCGCTCTTGGGCGATTCTCGAGCGCTCGCAGGAGTCGAGCGGGCTTCCAATCGTCTACATTCTCAAGACCGTGATCCCGGTATTTGCCGTGCTGATGGCGCTGCAAGGCGTGTCGCAGGCGATCAGGGCGCTGACGTCTCTTCGGCAAGCGGAGGGGGCCCATGTCTCTTCCTGAACTTCTCGCCGTCCTCATGGTTGTCGCCGTCTGCACGGCACTGATGGCCGGCTACCCGGTCGCGCTGACGCTCGCCGGCGTATCGCTCGCCTTCGCGGTCTTCGGCCATTTTATCGGCGTGATGGATTTCGCCATCCTCGGCGCCCTGCCGCAGCGCATCTTCGGCGTGATGACCAATCCGGTGCTGCTGGCGATCCCGCTCTTCATCTTCATGGGCGTGATGCTGGAGCGTTCGCGCATCGCCGAGGATCTGCTGGAGACGATGGGCCGCCTGTTTGGCACCTTGCGCGGCGGCTTGGGCATTTCGGTGATCCTCGTCGGCACGCTGCTCGCTGCCGCCAAGGGCGTGGTCGGCGCCACCACCGTCACCATGGGCCTGATCGTGCTGCCGACCATGCTGCGCTTCGGCTACGATCCGCGGCTCGCCGCCGGCACGGTTGCGGCCACGGCGACGCTGGCGCAGGTGTTTCCGCCCGCGACCGTGTTGGTGCTGCTTGGCGATCAGATCGGCAATGCCTACCAGGCCGCGCAGCTTGCGCAGGGCATTTTCGCGCCGCGCTCGGTCACCGTCAGCGACCTGTTTGCCGGCGCTTTGGCGCCGGGCTTCGCGCTCGTCGGACTCTATCTCATCTATGTGGTCGTCATCGCCATCCTCCGCCCGAAGGCCGCGCCGGCCATGCCGCCGGATCCGCAAGCGCCGCGCGGTTTCGCGCTTTTGCGCCGTCTCGCGGCCGTGCTGATCGCGCCGGTGGCGCTGATCGTCGCCGTGCTTGGCTCGATCCTGTTCGGTATTGCGACGCCCACCGAAGCCGCGTCCATCGGTGCGGTTGGTGCGATCCTGCTCGCCGCGCGCAAGACGCGGCTCGGGCCGCTGCTGCGGCCGGTATCGGAAAAGACCACGCAGATCGTCAGCATGATCTTCCTGATCCTGATCGGCGCGACGATGTTCAGCCTCGTGTTCCGCGCCTTCGGCGGCGACGATCTCGTCAATCGCTCGCTGTCCAATCTGCCCGGCGGGTCGGCCGGGGCGATCCTCACCGTGATGCTCGCGATGTTTCTCTTAGGGTTCGTGATGGACGCCTTCGAGATCATCTTCGTGGTGGTGCCGATCGTGGCGCCCGTGCTGTTGAAGATGCCCGGCATCGATCCGGTCTGGCTCGGCATCATGATGGCCGTGAATTTGCAGGCTTCCTATATGCACCCGCCGCTCGGGCCGACATTGTTCTTTCTGCGCGGCGTGGCTCCGCCGGAGATTACCACCCGCCATATCTACGTCGGCGTCATCCCCTTCGTGGTGATCCAACTTTTCGCGCTGCTGGTGCTGTGGTTCGTCCCGGGGCTTGCGACCGCCCTGCCGCATGCGCTTTATGGGCGGTGAGGGAGAGAAATGCATGAAAGCTTCTGACCTCTTCAGCCTCAAAGGCCGCGTTGCGCTGGTGACCGGCGCCTCCAGCGGGCTCGGCATCCAGTTCGCCAAGGCGCTGGCCGACAATGGCGCAGCGGTGGCACTGGTGGCGCGGCGCGCGGGGCGGCTGGCATCGCTCAAAGACGAGATTGAGTCGAAAGGCGGCCGCGCCGTCGCCATCGAGATTGACGTCACCGACCGCGCCGGCATGCTGCGCGCCTTCGACGAGGCCGAGAAAACCTTCGGCACTGTCACCCTTCTCGTCAACAATGCCGGTGTCGCGCAGCAGCCCGTGCGCGCGACCGATGTGACGCCGGAGGAATGGCGGCGCGTGCTGGCGGTCGATCTCGACGCGGTGTTCTATTGGGCGCAGGAGGCGGCCCGCCGCATGGTGGCGGCGAAGAAGCAGGGTGCGATCGTCAACATCGCCTCGGTGCTCGGCTTCGGCGTCGCCAAGGGCGTCGCTTCTTACGCGACGGCCAAAGCCGCGGTGGTGCAGGTCACCAAGGCGCTCGCCGTCGAGCTCGCCTTCAAGGGTGTACGCGTCAATGCCATCGCGCCCGGCTGGTTCGTCACCGAGATCAACGACACGTACCTCAACAGCGAGGCTGGCATCGCGATGAAACGCGACATCCCGATGGGGCGCTTTGGCGAAACCGGCGATCTCGATGGCGCGCTCCTGCTGCTGGCGTCGGATGCGGGCCGTTACATCACCGGCACCACCATCGTCGTCGATGGCGGGCAGGTGGTGCAGATCAAGGGCTGATCACTCGGCCGGTCGCATCGCGCCAGCATTCAGATCGCGCTGCATCAGCACCGAATCCGTCCAGCGGTGGAATTTCCAGCCAACGTTACGCAGCGTGCCCACGTGTCTGAAGCCCAGCCGCTCATGCAGACCGATGGATGATGCGTTGCGACTGTCGCCGATGACCGCGATCATCTGCCGCCATTGGCCTTGCTCACAGCGCACGATGAGCGCCGAGAGCAGCGCGCGGCCGACCCCGCGCCGGTTGAGGCCGTCCGCCACATAGACCGAGTTCTCGATGGTGTAGCGATAGGCCGGCCGCGTGCGGTACGGCGCGGCGTAACTGTAGCCGACAACGACCCCTTCATAATCGGCAACGAGGTAAGGCAATCCGTGGCGTAGCACCTCGGCGCGTCGCGCCGCCATTTCCTCGGTCGAAGGCGGGATTTCTTCGAAGGAGGCGGAGCCGTGCAGCACGTGATTCGCATAGATGCGCTGGATATGCGGCAGGTCGGCCTCGGAGCAATCGCGAATCTGAACGCGAGGCGGCGGCGTGAGCGCATCGGCAAGGCGTACGAAACGCCGCCCCGCGCGCCGCAGCCCGACATCGGCGAGCATGCGATCGTCGACTTCGCGTAGGAGGCGCCGCCACTGCCACGCCTCGAACTTGCGCAGGCCGACGCGCCAATACCGCGCGAGCGCCATCGATAGCGGACGGTGCCTGCCTCGGTAGTCCGGTGTGGAGGTTTCGCTGGGCATGCGCCAAACTTGGCGCACCGCCATATCAAAGTAAAATTTATTGATTGCATACAAACTATAACATACTGTTTTGGCGATGCGCGCACCCAATCTCGATCAATTGCGGACTTTCTCGGCGCTTCTTGCCACCGGCACGTTCTCCGCCGCGGCGCGGCGTCTGAACCTCACGCAGCCGGCGGTGAGCCGGCAGATCCGCGAACTGGAAAAGCGCTTCAGCGTGCGCCTGGTCGAACGCGCGGGGCGTCGCGTGCGGCCGACGCGCGCGGGCGAGCAACTGCTCGAACAGATGCAGCGCATCGAGGCGGCGGTCTCCGATGCCATGGCGATCATGGTGCCGTATCAGGACGACGCCGTCGGTCGCGTCGTCATCGGCACCGGCGCGACGGCGTGTATCTATCTTTTGCCGTCCATTCTGCATGGCCTTCGCAAGCGGTATCCTGCCATGCAGATCCTGGTGCATACCGGCAACACGCCGGACATCGTGCGGCTGGTGGAGGACAACGTCATCGACGTCGGTCTCGTCACGGGTCCAGTTCACGGCCGTTCGCTCAGCATCACCGTCTGGGGCGACGACGAGCAAGTCGCCGTGTTTCCGAAATCGGGAATGTCCATCCCGAGCAGCGTGACGCCGGCCGCTTTGTCCGAACTGCCGCTTGTGCTCTACGAACCCGGCGGCAATACGCGTCGCCTGGTCGACGACTGGTTCAGGCGAGGCGACACTGAGGCACGGCCCGTCATGGAGCTCGGTAGCGTCGAAGCGATGAAGGAATTGGTCGCAGCCGGGTTGGGCTGCGGGATCTTGCCGCGCATGGCGCTGGCAAAGGACGGCCGGCGCTTCGTCGTTCGCTCGCTGAACCCGGTGCTTCGCCGCAAGCTGACCATCGTCATGCGCCGTGACAAGGTACTGTCCGGCGGGCTGCGTCACATGCTCAAAGCTCTCAAATCCGCCAAAACACCCTGAGGGACGCCCATGGATTTCACGCTGTCGCCCGAGATCGAGGACATCCGCCTGCGCGTGCGCGCCTTCATCGAAGAGCATGTGCTGCCGCTCGAGGCCGATCCGGAGAACTTCACCGATTACGAGAACATCCCGCACGAGCGGCTTCAGCCCGTGCGCGACAAGGCGAAGAAGGCCGGCCTGTGGGCGCCGCAATCGCCGAAGGAATATGGCGGCATGGGGCTGCCGGTCGGTGCCTGGCCCGCGATCTACGAGGAGGCCGCGCGCTCGATCTTCGGGCCACTCGCGATCCATTGCATGGCGCCGGACGACGGCAACATGAACCTGCTCGCCAAAGTGGGGACGCCGGCGCAGAAGGAGAAATGGCTGCGCCCGATCGTCGAGGGCAAGGTGCGCTCGTCCTTCGTGATGACGGAGCCGCATCCCGGCTCCGGCTCCGATCCCGGCATGATGCTGACGCGCGCCGAGAAGAAGAACGACCGCTATGTGATCCGCGGCCGCAAGTGGTTCATCACCGGCGCCGACGGCGCGGCGCACTTCATCCTGATGGCGCGCACCTCGGACGACAAGCGTCGTGGCCTCACCGCGTTCCTCTATCACAAGGATCAGCCGGGTTGGCGCATCGTGCGCCGCATCCCGATCATGGGACCGGAGGAGCACGGCGGTCATTGCGAGCTGGAATTCGACGGGCTGGAGATTCCGTTCGAGAACGTGCTGATGACCGAAGGCGACGGCCTGAAGGCCACGCAAATCCGCCTCGGTCCGGCGAGGCTCACGCATTGCATGCGCTGGCTCGGCTTCTCCAAGCGCTGCATGGAGATCGCGCAGGACTATGTTGAGAAGCGCGAAGGCTTCGGTATCAAGCTCGCCGACCGCGAGTCGATCCAGATCAAGCTGGGCGAGGTCGCGCACCAGATCCAGATCGGCCGTCTGCTGACCATGCACGCCGCCTGGAAGCTCGAGCAAGGCTCGCGCGCGCGTAAAGAGGTGTCGATGGCCAAGGTGCAGGTCGCCGACACGCTGCACAACGCAGCGGATGTGGCGATCCAGCTCAACGGCGCGCGCGGCTATTCCAAGGACACGATCCTGGAGTGGCTTTATCGCTATGCGCGCTCGGCACGGCTCGTCGACGGCGCTTCCGAGGTGCACAAGATGGTGCTCGCGCGCTTCATGCGCGAGGAGGGCCGGGATTTCTGGAAGTGGGGGTAGGGCGCGTTACAAGCCCGCCTTCCTTAAACTTGCTACCTCGTCGCGCGCGGCGCGCATCAGATACTGCACGTCCGAGCCAGTGATGACGAAACGGCCGCCGAGCTTCACCAACTCAGCCATCTGCGCCACATCGCCGCGCACGCCGCCGATGCCGAGATGCTTGCCGTGCGCTTGGCAGGCCTTGGCCGTCGTCTCAAAAGCCGCGCGCAGCTTGGGATGCTTCAGATCGCCCGCGATGCCCATCGCGGTGGACAAATCGTTGGTGCCGATCAGCAGCACGTCGATGCCCGGCACGGCGGCGATCGCGTCGGCATTGGCGATGCCTTCCGGCGTCTCCAGCATGGCGATGAGCACGGTTGCCTCATTGCCTTGCTTGTTCACCTCAGCCAGCGGCGTGGCGCGATAGCCCTGCAAGGGGCCGGCGCCCGCGACCGAGCGCTCACCGAGCGGCGGAAAGCGGCAGGCGCGTGCGAAAGCTTGCGCCTGCTCAGGCGTGCTCACATTCGGGCAGATGATGCCGAGCGCGCCGGCGTCGAGCAGCCGCGTGGCGTCGTCGAATTGATGGCCGGCGATGCGCACCAGCGGCGTCACGCCGAGCGGCAGCGCGGCCACACACATCTGTGCCGCCGCGTCGAGCGAGATCGTGCAATGCTCCATGTCGACGTAGAACGCATCGAAGCCGCACGCGTCGGCGATCATCGCGATCTCGGCGGTGCGTGCCAGCCGCGTCGCCATGCACAGCGCCACCTCGCCGCGCGCCATGCGCTCGCGCACTTTGTTCGTTACGGCCATGAATTTCTATCCGGTGAAAATCGGTCGGCCTTCACTTGTTTCTTTGAAGCTAACATAACCGTTGCGCTTGGCCAGATGATGTGGCCCGCCTATACAGGCGCGCACGAGGGCGATGGGATATGAGCGACATCATCAAGATCCGCATGGGCGGTTACGGCCCGGCGACCACCGGCTTTTCCAAGTCGTTGAAGTTCATCGGCGACACGTTGCAGGCGCAGTTCGGCGATCGTCTCGCTATCGACTACGTCTGGAACATCATGGATCACGGCTACAAGGCCGAGGAGATCCTCACGCTGGTCGAGAACGGCGAGATGACGCTCGGCTATCAATCGTCGAGCTATCTCACCGACCGCGTGCCTGAGCTCGGTTTCGTCGATCTGCCGTTCCTGTTTGCCAACAACGCGCAGGCGCGCGCGGCGATGGATGGCGAGCTCGGGTGGTTCCTCGCACGCAAGGTCGAGGAGCGCGTGAACTATCGCATTCTTGGCTGGTTCGAGAATGGCTTCCGCCACATCTCCAACAAGCTGCATCCGATCCACACGCCCGCCGATATGAAAGGCATGAAAATCCGCGTGCTGCCGAGTGAGATCCAGAAGCGCACCTTTGAATTGCTCGGCGCTGTCGCGATGCGCATGGACCTGACGGAAGCAATCAAGATGGTCGTCGCCGGCACTCTGGACGCGCAGGAGAATCCGCTCGCCAACACCGTCACCTACGGCGTACACAACTTCCACAAGTTCCACACGCTGACGTCGCACTTCTACATTTCGCGTCCGATCTTCCTGCACCGGCCCTCGTTCGAAAGCTGGCCGCTGGATGTGCAGCAGGCGATGCGAAGGGCGGTGATCGAAGCAGTCACCTATCAGCGCAAGCTTGCCGTCGAGGAGCACGAGCAGGCGCGCGCGGCGATCGAAGCGGCCGGCTGCGAGATCGTCGAATTGACGCCACAGGAACACGCCGCCTTCGTCGCCGCCGTGCAGCCGTTATTGGCTGACGCGCGCAAGATATACGGCGAGACGATGTTCGCGTTGCTGCCGAAGGCTTAAGTCCTCACTCGATCTTGATATTCGCCGACTTGATGACCTTCGCCCACTTGTCGCTTTCGCTCTTCATGTAGGCGGCCATTTCGGCCGGCGTCGATTGCAACGGGTCGATGCCGGCGCCAATCAGCTTCTGCTTGATCTCGGGATTAGTGACCGCCTTTACATAGGCGTCGTGGATCTTGCCGACGATCTCAGCCGGCGTCTTCGCCGGCAGCACGAAGCCCTGCCACGCCCAGGCCTCGTAGCCCGGCACGTCCTTGGACACCGGCGGCACGCCCGGCAGCCCGTAGAACTCGCCGGGCGAAGCGACCGCGATCGCTTTGAGCTGCTTGTTGTTGAGTTGGCCGCGCGCGGTGGCGAAGTCGACGAACATCATGCCGATCTGCCCGCCGACCAGGTCCTGGATCGCCGGCGCCGCGCCGCGATAGGGCACGTGGTTGAGCTTGATGCCGGCGGATTGCGCGAACAGCTCGGCCGCCAGATGGAACGGTGAGCCGACGCCGACGGAAGCGTAGTCGATTTTGCCGGGCGCTTTCTTCGCTTCCGCGATCAGCTCCTTCACCGAGTTCACCTTCAGCTTGTCGGTGTTGACCAGCAGCACGACGGCGAAGCGGCCGGTGAGCGTGACCGGCGCAAAGTCCTTCTCGGAGTCGTAGTTGAGCTTAGAATAGAGGCTCTTGTTGGCGGCATAGGTGGCGGTGTCGCCGAGCAGGAACGTGTAACCGTCCGGCTGCGCGCGGGCGACGCCTTCCGCGCCGATGTTGGTGCCGGCGCCGGGGCGGTTTTCCACCACGATCTGCTGGCCGAGCGTCTGACTCATGGGCGTCGCCGCGAGGCGCGCGAAGAAGTCGGTGCCGCCACCGGCCGGATAAGGCACGATCAGGTGGATCGGACGGCTGGGATAGCTCTGCGCGAATGCGTACGGGGCAGCGAGCACGGCGGCCGTGCCCACGAAAAATGTGCGGCGGTCGATGATCATCGTCGGTTTCCTTCCCTCATGGCGGTCTGCAGAGAGCCGCCTTTAGGAATATGATTGCACGCGCAACCAAATTCCGCCAGGGGTCAGGCGAAGGCCGTTCGGTTGCGCCAGCGCAGGACCAGGGCGCCGATAATGAGCACGTTGAGAAAATTTGCGCCGATTCCCGTGGCGAAAGCCAGCGCGTAGTAACCGAAATAATCGTACAGCAGTCCGGCGAGCCAGCCGCCGAGCGCCATGCCACTGCCACTGAACAAAAGGAGTGTCGGGATACGCCACGAGGCTTCGGAGGCCGGAAACAATTCGCGCATGGCCAGCACGTAGGCCGGGATGATGCCGGAGAAGCCGAGGCCGAAAACGGCGGTCACGGTGAAAAGTCCCACTTCGCTTTGCGTGAGCAGCAGCGCGGTCATGGCGGCCGCCTGCCATGCCGAGCCGATCAGTACTGTCGAAAGCCCGCCGATGCGGTCGGAGACCGCGCCCCAGACTTGGCGGCTGAGAAACGCCGTGCCGAGCAGCACCGACAGCATCAGCGCGCCGAGCGCGCGCGAGAAGCCGAGGTCGCTGCAGAAGGCGACCAGATGCCCCTGCGGCATCGCCATGGGGATGCAGCACAGCACAGCGGCACCGCAGATCAGCGCGAAGACGAGATTCGGCGGCAATCCGAGCACACGCGCCGCCCGCTGCGCACCGGTGTTGACCGGCGTCGGGTGGACTACCTCCGGTGGCATGCGGAAATAGATCGCCGCCAGCGGCAGGATGACTGCCATCTCGACCAACGCATAACAAAGCATGGTCTGCCGCCAGCCGGCATAGGCGATGACGCGATCAAAGACCAAGGGCCACACCGCGCCGGCGAGATAGGTACCGCTCGAAATCAAGGCGAGTGCGGAGCCGCGCCGGCGGTCGAACCAACGACTGACGTAAATGTAGAGTGGGGCATTGATGCCGCCCAGGCCGATCACGCCAATGAACAGGCCATGGCCGATCCAGAGCGGCCAGGGCGGGCCCAGCGTTGAGATCGTCAGACCCAGCGCGATCATCAGCGCGCCGCCGATGACGGTCCAGCGCGTGCCGATACGCTCGGCAAGGCGCCCCATGAGGATGCCGCCAAAGCCCGAGCCCAGCCAAGCCAGCGCACTGGCGAGCGCAGGGACGGAGCGTGCGCCACCGACTTCGGCGGCGATGTCTTTAAGCGCGACCGCGGTGATCCAGGCGCCGCCGAAGGCCATCAGCATGGCCAGCAGCGCCACGAAGGCGACAACCCACGAGGTCCTGGTTTCGATTGAAGATTGGGGCATTGCGAGGTCCGGCTGGCTCGCCTTTGTACAGGTCGCGAGAGATTTCACCAACGCGGCTGCCGGTGCCGCCGCCTCCGCTGCAGTGCGCTAAAATGCGCGCCAAGGCCGTGGCATGAAATTTCCTTCCAGCCGGTCCGTCCACAACGAAATTGACCACAGGTCCTTGAGGTGTCAGCTTTTCTTGGGATGCGACTGCTTTGCATCTACGCCCGTGAGCCTATATGAATTCCGGCACGGGCACCGTACGACTGTGACGCCGCGGGCCGACCCAAAGGGCACCGATGACGCTGCGACCCGTCAGTCTCGACGATAAATACGATCTGACCCAGCAGCACGTGCTGGTCACCGGCTATCACGCGCTGATCCGCGCCTGCCTGATGCAGAAGGAACGTGACCGCCGGGCGGGCCTCAACACCGCGGGCTTTGTGACGGGCTATCGCGGCTCCCCGTTGGGCGGGCTTGACCAGCAGTTCGTGCGCGCCGCCCGGCAGATCGCTGCCGCCGACATCAAGTTCCAGCCCGGCCTCAACGAGGAACTCGCTGCTACCGCGCTCTGGGGCACCCAGCAGGCCGAACTGCGCGGCGAGGGCAAGTTCGATGGCGTCTTCGGCATGTGGTACGGCAAGGGCCCGGGCGTCGACCGCTCCGGCGACGTCTTCCGCCACGCGAACATGGCCGGCACGTCCAAGCACGGCGGCGTTCTCGCTTTGATGGGCGACGACCATACGGCGGAATCCTCCACCACCGCGCACCAGTCCGAATTCCATTTCGTCGACGTGATGATGCCGATCCTCAACCCCGCCGGGGTGCAGGAGATCATCGACTACGCACTCTACGGCTGGGCGATGTCGCGCTACACCTCGACCTGGACCGCGCTCAAATGCATGCATGAGACGGTGGAGTCGACCGGTGTGGTCGATGGCCGCGTCGAGCGCATCGAGCTCGTCATGCCGACCGACTTCGTTATGCCGGAGGGCGGGCTCAACATCCGCCTCGGCGACACCATCCTCGGACAGGAAGCGCGCCTGCACGACTTCAAGCGCGATGCGATGCTGGCTTTCGTGCGCGCCAACAAGATAAACAAGATCATCACGACCGGCGGCCGTGCGCCCAAGATCGGCATCATCACCACCGGCAAGGCCTATCTCGACGTCCGCCAGGCCTTCGACGAGCTGGGCATCGACGAGGTCAAGTGCAACGACCTCGGCATCCGCCTGTTCAAGATTGGCTGTGTCTGGCCGATCGGCCGGCAGGAGTTGATGGACTTCGCGGCTGGCCTCGACCTCATCATCGTGGTCGAGGAGAAGCGCTCGCTGATTGAAGTGCAGGTGCGCGAGGAGCTTTACGGCACCGCCAATCAGCCCCTCTGCATTGGCAAGAAGGACGAGCACGGCAACTGGCTGTTTCCGGTGAAGGGCGCGCTCGATCCGAACGATGTCGCCATCTGCATCGGCGATCGCATATTGCGCTATGGCGGACCCAACGACGAGATCGCCGCGCACGTCGCGCGTCTGAAAGGCGCGCAACGCGCGCTGGCCGAGACCAGCGATGTCGCCGTCCGGATCCCGTATTTCTGCTCGGGCTGCCCGCACAATACCTCGACGCGCGTGCCGGAAGGCAGTCGCGCTTACGCCGGCATCGGCTGCCACTTCATGTCGCAGTGGATGGACCGCAAGACCCTCGGCTTCACCCAGATGGGCGGCGAGGGCGCCAACTGGATCGGCGAGGCGCCGTTCTCCAAGACGCCGCACGTATTCCAGAATCTCGGCGACGGCACCTATAACCACTCCGGCTATCTCGCCATTCGCGCCGCCATCGCCTCCGGCGTGAACATGACCTACAAGATCCTCTACAACGACGCGGTCGCGATGACCGGCGGCCAGCATCACGACGGCACGCTCACCGTGCCGATGATCGCCGCGCAGGTCGCCGCCGAGGGCGCCAAGCGCGTGGTCGTCGTCACCGACGAGCCGTGGAAATATCCTGACAATACCGAATGGCCGCGCGGGCTCACCATTCATCACCGCGATGAGCTCGATGCCGTGCAGCGCGAGCTTGCGACTGTGCCCGGCGTGAGCATTCTCATTTATGACCAGACCTGCGCCGCCGAGAAGCGCCGCCGCCGCAAGCGCGGCACCTTCCCCGATCCGGCCAAGCGCGTGTTCATCAACGATTCGGTGTGCGAGGGCTGCGGCGACTGCTCGGAGAAGAGCAACTGCGTGTCCGTGAAACCACTCGAAACCGAACTCGGTCGCAAGCGCCAGATCGACCAGAGCAACTGCAACAAGGACTTCTCCTGCATCAACGGCTTCTGCCCCAGCTTCGTGTCGGTGCATGGCGGCGGCGTCCGCAAGGCCAAGCGCCCGCAGCTGAAAGTCGTGCAGGACGATCCGTTTGCTTCACTGCCGATACCGACCATTCGGCCCATGAGCGAAGCCTACGGCATCCTCATCACCGGCATCGGCGGTACCGGCGTGATCACCGTCGGCGCGCTGATCGGCATGGCCGCCCACCTCGA
>Ga0255338_1001372_pt1 | contig 46784 bp, 25 predicted proteins | sample MeOH1_35cm_T4_19_FD_203715 | JGI IMG/M metagenome (GOLD analysis project Ga0255338, IMG submission 203715) | Sandy soil microbial communities from University of British Columbia, Vancouver, Canada - MeOH1_35cm_T4_195 | ecosystem: Engineered > Artificial ecosystem > Sand microcosm > Unclassified ...
GAACGCTTCACCGAGTTCGACGACTTCGCCAGGGCTATTGAGCTGCTCAGGTCTTCGGCCTTCGAGGCCCGAAGCAACAAGCGTTGGAGTTCGAAGTCCGTCTTCCCCTTCGGCCCCGACGCGCTGTATGAGGACGTCCGAGTCAAAGACGACGGCGCGGCGTCCAACGACCGGCGATTCTTCGCTCGTGGCGGCGAACTGCTCTATCTCATGCTCTCGCGCGCGAAGCGCGGCGCCGAGCTGGGATCGCTTTTGAAGGAGCGGCTCTTTGACTCTACCGCGCCTATGAATCGGCTCGCGCGGGCGCTTCAAGGCGAGCCTGAGGTCGCGCCATCGAGGTCGGTCGGCTACTGCACGACGGAAATCTTCGGCTGCACGCGCAGAGCAGCCTGCGCCAGATCCGCGCCGTTCCCGCCCGCAGGCAGCATCAGGTTCGCTATCAAGTAGTCGACGCGCGTCTGCCCCAGAAGGTGCAGACCCGAACTCGCGTCCACCGCCTCAAGAACGTCGAGCCCCAACGCCTGCAATGCCCGACAGGCCGTCGTCCGAGCCCCCGGATTGTCTTCCACCACAAGTGCGGTTCCCGGCTCCACCCATATCGGCTCCTGAGCCTCTCGTGCAGCTTCCATCGTCGCGATTGCGGGAAACAGCAATTCGAAGCAACTGCCCTCATGCAGAACGCTGGTGACCCGGGCATCGCCCCCCGACTGTCGCGCGAACCCCTGCACCATCGCAAGTCCGAGTCCCGAGCCGGATCCGCTGTCTCGCGTTGTGAAGAATGGTTCGAAGATCCGATGCTGCATGTCCGCGGGAATGCCGACGCCGGTGTCCTGCATTTCGATCACCACATAGTTGCCCGCTGGAAGAACGTAGCCGTCGCGGAGCGCTTGCGGGGAATGGACCCGACGCTCGGACGCGCGGACCGTGACGACGCCCCCCCCCAGGCATGGCATGCCGTGCGTTGGCCGCCAAGTTCAGCAAGGCCGAGGTGAGCATGGAAGCATCCAGGTTGCATGGGGGAAGCACGTCCGGGACGCGCAAGTGGAGCGCGTTCGTCTCGCCCAGGGTGGCGGCGAGCAGGCCGCGGACTTCCCGCAGGAAGTGGGGGATCGCTACAGGAGCGAATTGCAGCGGCGGCCGTTTGGCGAAGGTAAGCAATTGACGCGTCAATGCCGCCGCGCCCTCTGCTCCCAGCAGTGCGTCGCGGGCCAGCGAGAACTCCGCCGATGCCTGAGGGAGCATTTCCCCGAGAGCATCCAGGTTGCCTACGACGACGATGAGGAAGTTGTTGAAGTCGTGCGCGATCCCGCCGGTGAGCTCCGTCATCGCGACGGACCGGGCACTCTGCGCCCGCTCCCTCTCTCGCGCGATTCGGTCGGAGATGTCCCGCGCGATGGTGACCGAACGCAGGGCGCCGGTTCGGAGTTGAACCAGCGTCGATGAGATCTCGACGGGGATCCCCTCTCCATCCTTACGCCGCGCCGATAGCTCCCCCACGAAGTGACGTGGGCGGCCGCGCTTCGCGACGGCGTCGCGCACCAGCGAATCACCGGAAGAGAAGAACTCTTCGCGCCGCTTGCCGACCAGCTCGGAGAGCGTGTAGCCGAGCAGCGCACACGCCTGCCGGTTCGCCGCGAGCACCACCTCCTCGCCCTCGCCGCTTGGATCGGTCGCGCAGTACAAGACGGCATCCTGCATGTTCTCGAAGAGGAAGCGGTACAGTGCGTCGAGCTCGTCGAGGTGGTCGCGCAGCTTGTCGATGAACGCGCGGCGCGTTTCCGATCTACGTAGCACTGCATGCACGCGCGTGGAGAGCTGCTCGCAGAAGTCCCGGTGACTGGCCCGCGGAACCAGCGGGCCAGTCACGACCGCCAATAGTCCGAGCAGGCGCCCGCCGCTGCTCAGCATGGGGATCTGGTGGCCGTACTGTGCGTACGCGTCCCTGGCAGTCGCCGGGGCAACGGCGAAAGCGTTGACGCGTGACGGCTTCGCCTCGCCCATCTTCTGCAGATCCTGGCGGAAGTCATTCCCGCAACGCACAGCCCAGGCAGATCCGGAGCCGGGGTCCATCGGCAACCAGGCGGCGCAGCGCGCATCGTCTTCGTTTGGCTCCAGAACCCTGTGGAGTGCGCAGGACAGGCTCTCCAGCCCCGTGTCGTCCGGCAGATCAGTGAGCTTGTCCAAGCTGCTTCTGCGCCTGCGGACCACGTCGCCCGTGCGCTCCGCGGCAACGGACATGACTCCCAGCACGGCGCCCTGCGCATCCTTGATCGGACTGTAGGAGAAGTCGAAGTAGCACTCTTCGGGTCGCCCGTTGCGCGCCAACGGCAGCATTGTCCCCGTGAACCACAGCGGTTCCCGGGTTGCCCGCACCTGCTCCAGCGCAGGGTCGAGAAAGTCCCAGATCTCGGCCCAACTCTGGCGTGCCGGCGCGCCGAAGGCGGCGGGATGCTTGTTGCCGTAGATCTCGTTGTAGCCGTCGTTGTAGATCTGGATCGCGTCCTCGCCCCAGCTGGTCCAGATCGGAAAGGCGGACGACATCACCGCATCGACTACGGCCAGCATCTCCGCGGGCCAGCCGGCAATCGGTCCCAGTGAGGTGCACTCCCAAGGGTGCGCATTCAAGAGCCGCCGGTTTTCTGACCAGGGCACTTCGTGTCTCCTTCTGTGGAATTCGTCAGGCGATCGAGCGCGCGCCGCAATTCGGCAAAGCGCAATGGCTTGGGCAGGACGGCGTCGACATGGTCAGGCCTTGCATAGCTGCCGTCCGCGGCGGGGCGCTGCCCTGTGAGCAGAAAGACGGGAAGCCCAGGCACCCGCTGCTTGGCGGCGCGCGCGAAGGTCGGCCCCTGCATCCCGCGCATCAGCCAGTCCGAAAGAATGGCGTCGAACTTTCGTCCGCCCGCGTCCAGTACTTGCAGGCCCGCCGCCGCGCTTGCCGCGGAGACGACCTCGTGCCCATCCCGTTCGATGATGGTTCTCAACGTGCCCAGGACCAGCGGTTCGTCGTCCACCAGCAGCAACCGCAGACTGCGGGCACCGGGTATGTTGGCCGCGGGAACCTGCCCGGAGATTGCGGTGCTTCCGCCCCTTCGGGCAAGGGCATCGCGAGGCCACGAGAACGTCACGGTAACTCCAACGTCCGGCGTCCCGATAACGTTGACCGCGCCGTCGTGCTTGTCCGCGACGGCTTTCACGGTAGCCAGGCCGATGCCATTCCCTTCGAATTCCGCCGGGCCGTGAAGCCGTTCGAAGACCGTGAACAAGCGATGCGCGTAGGCGGGATCGAACCCTACCCCGTTGTCCCTGACCTCCACGGCCCACGTGTGCGGGTCTGCTCTCGACCACACGGCGATGCGGGCCTCAGCGCGCAGGCGAGTGAACTTGACTGCATTCGCCAGCAAATGGGTGAACGCCACGCGCAACAGCATGCGGTCGCCCTCCACAGGGCCAGCCGCGCTGACATCGATCTCCCATTGGATCTGTCGTCCCGCTTCTTGCGCAAGTGCCTCGTGGACACAGTCTTGTACCAGACAGGGCAGATCCAGGGTCCGGAGGTCTGGCTGGCTGACGTTGACGCGCGACAAGGTCACCAGGTCTGCCACCAGCGCATCCGCCCGGCTCCCAACGGTCTCGATCCGTTCCAGCCAACGCCGCTCGTTTGGTTCGCGCTCACCAGGGCGTTCCTGCAGCGCCTGCGCGAATCCGGTGATCTGCCGCAGGAGGCCGCGCATGTCGTGGCCAAGTCGTCCTGCAAGGATGGCGAACTCATCGCGGGCGCGGGCAAGTTCCGCCTCCTTGCTCGCAAGCTCGGCCGAAAGCGAAGCCGGATCCGGCCGCGTGGAAATTCGTTGTGTGCTGTCCTGGTTGGAAGGCATGGGGAACTCTGGTCCTGCAGGGTTCGTGATTGGTGCGCACACAGATAAACCGTCAGCTTGGATCGGCGGCAGTGGCTGCCTGCCGCGAAGCCTGCGGAACACTCTAGGTTTGGAAGCTCAGACTTGAGACCAAGCGATTACTTTCTTTGCCTTACGCCTGTTCGCTAACACGATCGGACTAGATCGAAGGCGCCCGTGAATCACAGATGTGATGATCGGCGGACCCTCGTCAACCGCCGTCTGTTCTCCGAAGGAGACAGATGGACGCAAGTGACTAGCTGCTCGCAGGCCGCGCTCGGCACGAATTCCACTAAGCACGCTTGATCACTGGCCTAGTCCGCCGTAATGGATTCCCCTAACAGCGAGAAAGGAATCAGTGGCGAAGCACTTTGTGGCAAAAACATACTATTTGTCACCACCTTTTCTGCTGGGTTAGTGGCTTTCACAGGTGCCGGGCTCGCGTCCTGGCCCCGCCTGAGTGCGCCGATCCTCTCGCATGACGACCTCCATTGACGCACTTTCCCCGATCGACTTTCTGAAGCCCAAGGCCGGCGTGGACGCAGCCGTCGAATTGGGTCAGACCAGATATGCCTTCGAGCCTTCCCAGCCCAGTGAAGCCGTCGGTGCTTTCTGGACAGTGACCCGCCAGTGGGGCTCCACCGGGCCCTACCGCTCGCAGGACTCATCGATGCTGAGGCCCCGGCCGCCCGCGCTCGAACCGGCTCCGCCGCCCTACAGGCAATGGGGCTCACACTCCCTCGATATCGTGATTGCCGACCGCCAGCAGATCGTGCGGGCAGCACTCGCTGCATTGGTTTCGAAGATGGATGGCATGCGTGTTGTCGCCGACGCTTCCAACGCCTCCGAGCTTCTGGGCCTGCTGGAGACCCTCCATCCCGACGTGGTGGTCGCTGACCTTGCGCTTCCAGGCGCTGGCGGTTGCGCAGCGATCCAACAGGTACGCGAGCGCCACCCGCAAGTTCCCGTTCTGGCTGTGTCTTCCGACGACACCCGGGCCACAGTGCAACGCGTCGCCTCCGTGGGCGCAAGCGGGTATATCTCGCAGTGCTCCACTCCCGAGGATCTCGAACTCGCGCTGCGGAACATGGTGGCTTCCGGCGCGCATCTTCCTGCACGCGCAGTCCTTCACCTTCTCTCCGACGAACCTCCTCCGGACGAAGGGGATCCCCTTACACCGCGGCAGCGACAGATCGCAACGATGTTCGCCCAAGGGAAATCGGCCAAGCAGATTGCCTTCGATCTGGGGCTAAGTGTGCGCACCGTCGACGTTCATCGCGCGCGGATCTTCCATCGTCTTCATGTCCACAGCCTCGCGGAGCTGACGCGGGATGCACTGAGGCGGGGCCTCATCGATCCCTGACGCCTCGGAAGGCCGCTGCGAAGCAACATGCCTCTTTACCGACCGGCCGCGAAGAGACCCCGATCAGATGATGGAGGACGCATGAGATTCCGCAAATGGTATTGGGTGGCCCAATGCGTTCCTCTCGACGGCCCGCGTGCCCATGAGCGGAAGTCGGGATCGACGAGGACCGAGTTGCATCTGGAAATCGAGCCATTGGAAGGCGACATGAGCCGCGCACGCGACCTCTTCACGCAGCAGTGGGGCGGAGCGCGCCCTCATCCCGATGCTGGCGCAGAACGAACGTCATCTGCGAAGCGTTGAAGCAGGTGCGTCCCGGATCATTGGCCATGCACCAGGTCAAGCCGGCTGGAGATCGCGCGCGAGCAGGCAGATCACTTGCCGGGTGCGGCCATCCTGCTAACGGGAACAAGGGATGGCGGGCGATGCGAGCACGTGGGTAACGATCGCGGACTCTGCGCGCGCAACCATGCCAAGTTCATTCGAGAGCAAACTCGGCGCTCCTCCGGAAGGTCGCGTGCTCTCGCGCCTTCTCCTGGAGAGTCCCAATCCACGCATCGCTGCTGCGACGGCGAGGGCCAGCCGTATGTACGGGGTGCCTGTTGAATTGATCGCCAGAAGCGAGACAGACCTGATCCGCCATCAGCCGCTCTTGCGTTCGGGCTCTTGCCTGCCTCTGGGAAGGCCATCGTTCGTGCGCGAAGCGACACGGCTTGCCTGCGTACAGGACGCAAGATGGGACAGCCATCCAAGAAACCTGGCGACGTTCATGCCTGCAAGGCCCTGCACCATGCGCGTCGAAGCCGCCCTCGGGCTTCGGATCCCACACTATGTGTTCCCGTTCCCGGAGCAGCCCTTCGATGCGTTCTTGCTCGGAGACGATGATGTCACGACGCCCTATGACCGCCGTCATCTGCTCCAGGCGGCGAGCATTCCATGGGGCACGCCCCTGCTTCTGGTTCCTGTCCGAGGCCTGGAATCGAGATGGACATACTATGTCGTTGACGGCGATGTCATAGGATTCGGGCAAGTTCCACCGCAGGCAGTTCCAACCGGATACCTGCCGGATGCGCAAGATGTCAGCGCCATGATCGCCGCGCTTCCGCGCCGGAAGGCCTGCATCCTGGAATTGGGTGTTCTTCGCTCCGGCGAGACAGCGTTCCTTCGCTTGCAGGAGCCGCTGCAGGCGCAACTGCCACCGACCGGGGAGCCGTGGCCGGCTCTCATGCGATTTCTCAGCATGCTGTGGGCGCGTTGGTGCGAAGTCCGGGAAGCCACAATCGACGGGCCCGTCAGACTGGAACTGTCCGCGGAAGGACTTGGATGAGCCGGTCCGTCGTGAGCGTCATCCCGATCCCTTCAGATTCCCCCGCAAGGTCGCCCCTTTCGGCGGCGCTTCTGCGGAGCCGTCCGCCACGGGCGGCATGCCACGATCCAGCTCACGATGCGCCACCAATGCGGTCAGAAAACCCTGCAGCCCACTCAGGTCCCGGATGGCCACCTCAAACTCCTCCACCTGTGGCCGGGTCAAATTCCTGCAGTCCAGGACGGGGGGATTTCCGTCTTTTCTTCATTGACGGCTGTTCGGCAAGCGAAGCGCGTCAGGCCAGAGGCGAGCGCGCGGGGAACCGCTCAGCCTTCCGTCGCTTCCATCGGAACGCCGATTCGCCCATCAGCCTGGCCCTGGACTGGATCCCGACCAGATGTTCGAAGCGACGCGTGACTCCGGTGGAAAGCGCGGAACATGGCACGTTCCCGCTGGAGCTGGATCTTCAAGATTGCACGCTGTGAACTCAGGAACACCGACTGGCAACTCCAGCACTGATAAGCACGCAACCAGGGCACGAGCACCCGCATCCAGAACCTTCTTCTCACACGCGACAGCTTCGCGGTTTCACAGGAACAGACCCGAAAGGAGTTCAGCATGAATTGGTGGCGAACAAGCGATGCAGAATGATGCGTCGCCAGGCTTTTCAGAACATCCGCCGATGCGCGAGCGGACGTAGTCGATTCTGCTAAGGCGCGCCGCCAAATCTTTACGTCGACCAGCGCAGCGAAGCTTTGCCGGCTCTATGGGTCAGTTTCACATCGGCGCTAACAGATGAACGGCTCGTCGCGAATCCTGTCTGGCCACCACCCTTGGCCGGGACTGCAAGCTCACGGTTTTGCGTGGATGCCGGCCGCTGGGAAAGCCGCCAGCACGCAAAGGACGAAGCGTCTGCAGGTCACACTCGGGTCCCTGCGCTGGGACTGTGCGAAGAATGGGTGTCGGCCCGGCCACGCCCAGCCGAGGCGAACCAGGCATGGGAAGTCATCGTCCACGACGTTGCTCCAGTCTGTTGTCTTCCCTGCCGGGAAGGAGGGCTTCGCGCGAACCGGCATGCCGCGGCCGCCGATGCGCCAATGGCTCTGGCTGCATCACCAGCGTGCGCATCTCGGGGCCACGCACGAGGAGAGGCCGGTCGGCCCTGCGCCTGCGCGCGCGGGCGATCGCCGGGAGCAGCAGTGCCGCCCCGCAAAGAACCAGCCACGGCCACACCGCGAGCCTGTACAGGGCCCAGGCCAGCACGAGCAAGCCTGCGGCGATCAGCAGGAGGACGGCCACTCCGATCGCGAGCCGAAGGCGATGCATGCGCAAGAATTTCACTACCGGCGCACGGCCTGCCGCCGGGCGGTTGCCCCTGTGCCTGGGGATGCTGCGTTCAGAAGTCACGTGGCGGGCTTGCAAGGCCGAAGTCCCCCAGCAAGGCACAGAAGGCGATCATCAGCAGGAGAAGGACTCCGGCCCGCACCCAGGCGGAGTGCCATGGATGGCCGCCCCGCGGAATGCCCAACGCAGCTCTACTGGCCCCGCGGCAACGCTCGCAGCCGCGGCCCTGGTTGTCGTGGCAGTCCATCATGCATTGACCTTCGGTTCTGTCCTTCACGGCGACGGCACTTCCCGGGCTATTCCAGGCACGGACGCCGCGCCGGAACGCAGCGTTATTCCACCTTGGCGCTCTCGCGCAGTGTCTTGATTCGGGCTTGCAGGGTTTGCCTGGCAAGGGCCTGGATCAACTGGGGCTTGACCTGGGCGATCGCTGGAGCGGTGAAGGGGCGCTGATCTTCGAGACGCAGTACCTGCCATCCCGCGGCGGTTTCCACGGGCGCGGCGGCGAGCTGCCCTTTCTCCAGCCCCTGCAGCGCCTTGACCACTGCCGGAGAGAGCCTGCCCAGAGGCACCCAGTCGGTCAGGCCACCCGACTGGCGGGTATTTGCATCGATGGAGAACTGTGTGGCCACCTGCTCGAAGGGGGCGCCGCCCTTGAGCTGCGCATAAACCTCTTTCGCCTGCTTTTCGTCCGCAACCAGCACATGGCGCAGCCGTACTTCCTGCGTGCCCAGGGCCTGAACCTGGCGCTGGTATTCGGCCTGGATGTCGGCATCCGAGGGATGAACGCTTTGCAGCACCTGCTGCTGCCAGGCTCGCGCCAGGGCATTTTGACGCGCCAGATCAAGCCTGGCCCGAACCTCCGGCTGCTGGTCCAGACCAGCTTTCACCGCCGCCTGCGCCATGACGGCCTCGTTGATCAGCGTCTCACGCAGCACCGCTTGAAGTTGCGGCGTGTTGGCTGCGCCGCGGGCGATCTGCTCCTTGAGGAGAAGCTGGCCAACCTCGGGCGGCTGTGCCTCGCCATTGACGCTGACCGCGAACGCGGCGGGCGACTGGGCCGGGCCAGGGCTGGCAAGTGCCAGCCCCGTCAGCAGTGCGGCGGACAGACCGAGCATGGAACGGGAGAAGGAAGCGGTTAGACGTGTCTGCATGGAAAGTGACTAAACGTTCAGGTTGAGAAATAAGACGGGCTGCCCTGGCCTAGTAGCCCCCCGGCAGAGTCTTGGTTCCGCCAGCGACTTCGACAGCGAGCTGGCTTGGTGCCAGTCCGGTGATCTGATTCACGCGTATCGAACCGGCCTGGGTTGTCAGCTTGCTGATTCCGACGGGTCGGGCGACTGACACGGTGCCGAGGCTGATGTTGCCAGACCTCGCAAGCACATCCAGCAAACCGTTGCTCACATACAAGCCACTGCCCAAAACGGCGTTCCCACCTGTCCAGGAATTTGCGGCATCCAGCAGGATGCCGGTGCCGGCCCTGAGCGTCCCGAACGCCAGGCCACCTCCAGTGGACGTCGCGCTGATCATGCCCCCTGACCCGGTGGTCAGGTTGCCCAGTGATGCATGGCTGCCGCTGATGATGTTGATGTCCCCGCTGGCCTGTCCAGCGCTCAGCAAGGTGCTGCCGCCCGACCCCAGCACGGCATTGCCCAGCGTCACGATGAAGCTCCGAATGGTCAGCGCATCGCCGCTGCGGGCGCTGAAGGAGGTTCTGGCGGTGGCCGCATTGACGGTGACTGCACCGGCCAACGACTCCACATCAACGCTTGACGTGACGCTGGTCAGCGAGCCGGCAGTCAGCCCGGTGCCTGCAGCCAGGTCCAAGCCGGTTTGCGCCTTGAGGATGCTGGCTGTCATCGCCCCATTTGCATCGGCCGTGATGCTGCCACTCGTCGAGGTCAGGGTGCCGAACAGGGCGTCTCCAGCGCTTCGCAGGTCCATGGCGCCGGTGGTGGTGGCAGGGCCGGCGACGGTCAGCTTGGTACCCGCCTCCAAGCTGGCCGTGGCGGCGTTGAAGGCCTTGATGGTCAGCGCATCGCTGCTCGTGCCGTTGAACGCTGTCTTGGCGATGACGCTGTTCATCAAGAGAGGGCCGCTGTCCGTGGACACATCCACGTGTGACGTGACGCTGGTCAACGAACCGGCGGTCAGCCCCATGCCTGCCGACAGGTCCAGCCCGGTCTGCGCCCGGAGGGTATTGGCCGTCATCGAGCCTCCGGCATCGGCTGTGATGCTGCCGGCCGACGACATCAGGGTGGCAAGGACGGCATTGCCACCGCTGCTCAAGTCCATGGCGCCGCTGGTCGTTCCGGTGCCGGCGACGGTCAGCTCGGTACCCGCCTCCAAGCTGGCCGTGGCGGCGTTGAAGGCCTTGATGGTCAGCGCATCGCCGCTGGCGGCATTGAACGCAGTCCTGGCGATGACGCTGTTCATCAAGAGAGGGCCGCTGTCCGTGGACGCGTCCACGTTTGACGTGACGCTGGTGAGCGACCCGGCGGTCAGCCCGGTGCCTGCCGACAGGTCCAGGCCAGTCTGCGCCCTGAGGGAATTGGCCGTCACCATGCCCCCTATATCGGCTGTGATGCTGCTGGCAGTCGAGGTCAGGTTGCCAAGGAGCGCGTCCCCTGCGCTCTGCAGGTCCATCGCACCGGCAGTGGTGGCAGTGCCTGCAACGATCAGGTTGGTGCCCGCCTTCAAGTTCGCCGTGGCGGCATTGAGGGAGCCCACGGTCATCGCACCTTGCAGCGCCTGCGCGTCGAACACGGTCCTGGCGATGACCGCACCGGCACTCAGGGAGCCGCCGGTGGATACCAGGTCCACCCGACCTGCGCTCGAGGTCAGCTTGCCGAAATCGGCGTCGCCGCCGGCCAGCGCCGCGATGTTGCCCGGCAGGGCGGCGGAGGCCACCGCCATGCTGCCGCCGGAGGTCAGCGCCAGGTCGCCGCGCGTGGTGCTCAGCGCGCCCGCGTTCAGATTGCCATTGGCCGCGCTCAGATTGACATCCTCGGCGGCGGAGACCCGTTGGGTATCCAGGTCGCCCGAAGCGGTGGTGGCGTCCACGGTCGACGTGGCGCTGGTCAGCATGGACGCTTGCAGGCCGGTCCCGGCCGCGACCGTGACCGCCCCCCGGGCTGACCCGGCCAGCAGGGAGGCCGCTTCGCCGGCGTCCACGGACAGCAGCCCGTTGCTGCTGCTGGCGCTGGTCAGAGCGATGTTGCGCGCAGCGCTCAGCGCGACGTCGCCCAGCGCGGTGGTGAAGTCCACCGACAGATCGGCCCCGCTGCTCATCGTGACCTTCCCCGTCGACGCCAGCACGCTGGTTGCCTGGATGTCGCCCGCCCCCCGGGCATCGATGTTGTTGGTGGCTCTCCAGGACACGCCCTGCACGCTGCCGCCCAGTGCGGTCAGGTTCAGGTCGCGCCCCGCTGAAGCCGAGGTCAGCTCGATGGAGCCGTCTGCAGTGGCTGCAACGTCCCGGTTTGACAGCGCGCTGCCCAGGGCGATGTCGCCATCGGCGGTCAGGCTGATGCCACCTGTGCTGGCGGTCACGTTGCTGCCGGTGATGTCACCGCCGGCGCCGATCACGATGCCACCGCCCGCGGTGTACATCACCCCGGTGAGGTCGCCGCCGGTTTCGGCAAAGATGCTGCCGCGCGCCCTGACCGGGCCGGTGTTGTACAGATCGCCCGTCGCCGTCGCGAAGAAGTCGAGGCCCGAATTGACTGCGTTGACGGTCAGGCCGGAACCGGCGGCGCCCTGCAGGAAGACCGAGTAGCCCAGCGCGGAAGTGGCGTTGACGCCACCCGAGCCGACCTTGATCACCATCGGATTGCCGGATTCGCCGACGGAGCCGCCCAGCGCGGTGAGCGTGAGTTCGTCGGCCTCGATCGAACGCAAGGCGCGATCGCCGGTTGCAGGGTAGTTGGTAACCGCACGAGCGTCATAAATGGCACCCGTGGCCGACAACGTCGCGCTGCCCGGCGTGTAAATGTCAGCGGCACGCATGTCGCCGATCTCATGGATCCAGATGCCGTCGTTTGCACGCGCCACCAGCGTGCCCGTGGCATTGCTGGCCAGCGTGATCTGCAGCGGTGTGGCGGCCGAGCCGATGCTGCCCTGGGCCGCTTCCAGCACCGCCTTCTGGGCCTGGATGGCAGACACGCCCGCATCGGCCACGCTCAGGATGGAGTCCGTCACCTTGATGCGAACCTCACCCGGCGCCTTGATCAGCTCCAGATTGGCGGTACCGCCGTTGGTGTAGGTATCGGTCGTGTCGGCACCGAGATAGACGAAACCGTTGGACTCCACGTTCAGGCGGTTCGACAGCACGTTGAAGGTGTCCTTCTTGACCACCGTGAGCGTCCAGTTGTCCCGGTTCAGGACCATGTCGTCGCTCTCCGCCGACATGATCGCCAGGCGCTCGTCGGCTGTCAGTTCGGCCGACAGCCCCTGGGCGATGCGGTCCTCGCGCTTGAGCGGTATCACCACCTGCCCGTCGTCGTTGCCGATCCGTCCGCCCGAGCGCAACACCACGCGGTTGCCGACCACGTTGGGCTCTTCGATGCGGGTCTGCGTGTCGGTGCTGCTCTTGCTGAACACCGCGCTGGGCAATGGGCTGTAGAGCTCGGCGTCGGTCCATTCGGCCTGCGCGCCGACCTCCGACTTGCCTTGGGCCGCGTTGGCGACGTTGATGGCCGCGATGATGCGGTCGTTGTCCGTCTGGTATTCGGTGCCGCCGAACTGCGCGTGCAGCGCCTTCACCTCCGTCGTGCGCGCCGCCTCGATGTCCGCGATCTGCGTTTCGGTAAGGCCGCCAGCCAGGTACTGCTGGCGTTCTTCATCACCGAAGCGGAAGACGTAGGTCGCCGGATCGGTCGCATCGGCTTCGTAGCTGGTCACGTTGCCGTTGCCGTCGGTCACCACGTTGCGCACGTTGCGCAGGCTCCAGTACCGGCGGAACTGGGAGCGGGTCGTGGCCAGCGTCAGCTGGCGGCTCTCTTCGGCCGAGCTGCCCTGCAGCGCGGCCTGGTTCCACAGCGCCAGCAATTGCGCTTCGGTGCGCTCGTCGCGCGACTCGTTGCGATTGTTGTCGATCAGGTCGCCGGCCGTCTCCAGGTACACGTCGCCACCGCTCACGACCTGGTCGACCCACAGGTTGCCGGTGCCCTGCTTGATCGCAATGCCGTTGCGTGCCTGGGCCGTGAGCCCGCCGCTGGGCGCATCCAGGGTCTGGATGTTGAGCGTGGACTTGACGCTGCCGTCGGCATTGAATTCACCGATGCCGCCGCGCGGCGCGGACAGGAAGATGCGGTTGCCGCTGACATGGACCTTGCCGGGATCGAGCCCGACGATGCTGCCATCGCCATCGAGCCAGACATCGCCCTGAGTCGACACCTGGTTGATGCGCAGCGCGCCGCTCATGCCCTTGAAGCTGATCGGACCCGTCTCGGACACGGCCGTGAACGACCCTGCCCCGGTGATCAGGTTGACCGGTGCGGCCTCTTCGCCGATCCCGGTTTTGGCGCGGAAGTTCAGGTCCACGCCCTGCACCACCGCGCCGTTGTTCAGCTGGCTGATGGAACCCTGGGTCGAGGTCAGTGACACCGTGCCGCTGTCATTGGTGATGTTCCCACCCAGGCGAATGTCGCCCACGCTGCTGACGTTGAGCACGCCGCTGTCGTAACCGATCAGCTCGATGTTGATCGGGTGGTCGGCCTTGACGCGCTGCGTGAAGACGTCCTTCATGCCGACCTCGGTGCGGCGGTCCATGTAGTAGGTCTTCTTGATGCACAGGAAGCCGCACTTGCGCCAGGAGCGGTAGTAGATTTCCTTTTCCGCATCGGTGATGAATCGATCGGACTGGATGGAGAACGAGCCGCCGCCCACGGGCGTGATGGTGCTCACGTAGACATCTTCGGCCATGGCATTGGCGGTCTTGACGTAGGTGTCCACGCTGGTCCAGTTGGTCGAGTCGCCGGGGATGAAGCCCAGCCACGACGAGGTCTTCAGGTAGTAGCGCTTTTCCGTCGCGTAGTCGTAGCCCGACGACCACGAATAGGTGCTGTTGGCCGCCGGGTTGTAGGTGAAGCGCGCCTTCACGTCCCCGACCGGGCTGCCCAGCGAGGAAGCGGTGGTGGAGAGCACCGCAGAGCCGACACCCCGCCCGGCCGTCACGGTGGCGCGGAACACGCCATCGGCGTCGCGCTGGTAGGTCGTGACTTCGTAGGCCCCGTCGCTGTTGGCCACCGGCTTGCTCATGTCGGTGATGCGGATCACGCCGGCATCACCGCCGGTGTCCAGACCCTGGAGATCCAGGCCGTAGCCGGTCTGGTTGTCGATGTTGATGCGCGCATAGCCGTCAAGCGCGCGCACCACGCCACCGCCGGTGTTGATGATCGAGCCGACCAGTTCGACCAGGCCGCCCTGCACGTTGGTGGCCGCGACCTGCAGCCGGTTGGTCTGCGCATCGAAATAGACGATGGGTTGCAGACGCCGCTCCGCCATGGCCTGCAGCATCGTGGTGCGCTGGCTGGCCGTGATCGTGCCGTTGGCAAACTGCTTGTTCACTTCGGCCTCGCTGTCGGTCGGCAGTGCACCGGTCAGCTGCACCAGCGACGACTTGCCCTGCGACAGGTAGAGCCCGCCGTTGTTCTTCCATTCGTTGGCCCAGGCAGCGATCTTGCTGCCCACCGTGCTGTCGCTCAGCACCACGTTGTAGTCGGCCTGGCCGGACTGCACGGTGCCGTTGATGTTCAGGTAGCGGGCGCCGAGGAAGATGCCACCGCTCGCATACACCCCGCCCGCACCATTGACCACGCAGTTGGCGTCGTAGGTGGTGGTGGAGGTTCCCGGGCGCGCCGAGCCGCAGGCTGTAACGCCCAGGTTGTCCAGGATCCTTTTCTGGTCGTCGCTGTAATGCACCGCGTACAGCGACTCGGGCGAGCCCCCGACCGACTGGCTGATGGTGGGCGAGGACAGCACGAAGTTCTTGCCCGCCGACACCTGGATTTCCTTGCCGTCCAGGCGTGGCGTGTAGGCCGGGTCCTCGGCATAGACCGAGATGCTGCCTGCCGTGTTGATCAGGTCGATGGTTCCGAGCTTGTTGTAGAGCCAGCCGTTGACCCGCATCTCGGGCGCGCGCATCTGGTCCTCGCGCAGATCGGCCCAGGTGCCGTCGGCTGCGGTGGCGATGACGGCGATATCGGGGTCCCACGCGGCCCCCGGTACGTAGGTGTTCTTGATCGTCAGCCTGGGCAGCTCCTGAGACGCGCCACCGCCGCGCGTGTCGATGCTGTCCACGCTGAGTCCCGTGGTCTTGGCGGTGGTGTTGAGCGCGCCGATGTCGGCGGCGCTCGTCAGGTACGTACCGTTGTACTTGGCAAAGCCGCCGTTGGCGTCCACCACCATGTCGTGCACCCGCAGGTTCAGCGGGCTCTGGTTGTCGATGTAGATCTCGGAGTCGGCGCGCGCCGTGAGCGATGCGGCGCCGGTGACGTTGTCGCCGAACAGCTCGATGTTGCCGCTGCCCGCGCGCAGGTCCAGGATGTTCAGGAAGTTGGCGGCCACGCCACTGGAGGCAACGATGACCTTGCTACCGTCTTCCATCGTCATCTCCTGGGCCAGTCCCTCCTTCAGCAGCGTGGCGAAATAGAAGCTCAGTTCGGCCTCGACGAAGGTCCTGACCTCGGGCACATCGCCGTAACGCGCCAGTTGCGCGTACAGCCGCTCGACGTAGGCGCTCGCCGAAGCCGACAAGTCTTCGTTGCTGATGGTGTAGCGAACGTCGCCTTCGCTCTCCAGAATCTGGCCGTCGAGGCCGATCACCAGCCGCTGCTTGTTGCCGAAGCCAGCTTCGAATTCGCCGTTGAGCACGGCGGTGTTGCTCAGGTTCTTGGTCGAGCTGCCATAGTCGCTGCTGATGCCCATCAGCTCGCCCAGCTCGCGCGTCCAGTCGCTGACCTTGCCTTTGCCTTCGACCACCAGGGTGCCCTCGACGCCACCCACCTTGATGGTGCCGCCGGAGCGGACCGCGTCGGCATCGACCGTCACCGCATTGTTCAGGTTGAGTGTGGCGTCCGCGTCGGGGTTGATCGAGACCGGTATCGCCGAGTGGTTAAACAGGTCGACGCGGGCGGTGACGAAATTCTTGTTGCGGTTGAAATTGCGGTCCTGCCCGGCCAACAGGCTGAGGTCTTCGGTGCTGCGTAACTCGGTCCCGGCGCCCAGCGTGACCCGGTTGTTGACGTTGGCCGTCGCGTAGGCATTGCCCTGGGCCGCCGCCGCCAGGCCATAGGTCTTGGACACCGAGTTGGCCTCGATGTCGATATAGGAGAGCGCGTTGACCGAGGCCTCGCCGTACACATTGATGTCGGTGTTCTGCCCGATGGTGGCATCGGCATTCGCGTTGCTGCTGATGCGCGTGTTGACCATCGCAATCGGCACTGCCCCGCCAACGTCCATCTGCGCGCGCGACGAGCCCCGAACTTCGTTGTACGCGCGCAGCTCGAGCAGGTCTTCCAGCAGGATGCTGGCGTTGCTGCCGATGCTGGCCGTGGCATCGCCGTCGAGTTGGGTGACGACGTCGGCGCCAGCGCCGCTGTACACACCGCCACCGCCTCCCACGGCACTCTGGCCCGCGAGGTTGGTGCGGGCCAGGTCGTTGGTGGCCAGCACGCGCAGGCTGCCGCTGTCCAGCGTCGAACCGTCCAGCAGGCGCGCCGTCGCGGAGCCATCGAGCGTGGCCCGGGTGACCGCGCCGGAAGCGCCCACGGCCGCCGCGTTGACGGCTGTGGTCGTGCTGTCGTAGCGCACCTGGCGGCTGGCATCGACGGTGGTCATGCCACCGACCAGCAGCGCGCTGCCAGCCGTAATGCCCAGATCGGCCACGACGGACTGGTCGTGGTTGACCGAGGCCTCGGCACCTGCGCCCGCGACCACACCGCCCGAGCCGGCCACGGCGTCGCTGGCTATGGACTCGCTGCCGCTGGCCTTGACTTGCAGGCTGCCGCCCACCACGCCCCGGAGGCCCGCGGCATCGACGGCGACCGAGGTGTCGCTGAGGGCACTGGAGAAGGCCAGGCCCAGGCCCACGAAGCCGGCGCCGATACCAACGGCGCTGGATTCGATGCGCATCGAATCGGTGGCCGTGATGCCGGCGTCCCCGGCGGTGACGAGCAGCACGCCCGGCGCGAGCTCCACGCGCGAGAGTCCGGTGTTGGTCGCGGTGGCCGAGGCCCCCGTGGCACCGAGCAGCAGCGCGCCCGCGCCGGCCGCTGCCTGGCTGGAGACCGACGAGTCGCCCGACCCCAGCACGGACGAGACGTTCACCGTGTCGCCCTTGAGCGTCAACGCGCCCAGGCTGGTGACCGACACGTCGGAATCGACTTGCGCTTCTGCGATCGAGATGCCTACCGCAGCGCCGCCGGCCGCGGCCACGCCGACGGCATCGGCCTCGGCATGCGGATTGGAACGGGCCGAGATGGCCAACACGCCCTGCCCCGCGTCGAGCGCGGCGCCACCAGCCAGCGTGACACGCACGGTGCCGCTGTCGCTGGCCGTCGCGCCGGCACCGCTGCCGGCAAACACGCCGGCCACGCCGCCCACCGCGCGCGCCGACACGCCGCCTTCGCGCGCTGCCGTGATGGCCACGCCACCCCCGTTGACGCTGCCGCCCACCTGGGTGGCGACGCTGCCGGTCTGCTCCGCCGTGGCTACCACCACGCCCACGCTCGCCACGCCAGCCGAGGCGCCAAAGGCTTCGCTGAGCATGGACGCCTGGTCGAGCGCAGTCACGCTCACTGCGCCACCGGCATCCACCTGGCCCGACAGCGTGGCCGAATTGGCGGTCCGGTTGCTGGCGACCGAGACCGCCGCGCCCACGCCGACGAAGCCGCCCGCACCGGCGATGGCGCGGCTCGTGACGGCCGGCGAGCCTTGCACCGGGGTGCGGGTGCCCGACGCGATGGCAATCCCGTCCTGGCTGGTGAGCTGGCTGGCGCTCACGCTGGCGCTGTCGGCACCGCCGAGAACGGTGACGGCGACACCGGCGCTCACGCCGGCGGCACCGCCGGCCGCGACGGCACCCGCATTGTTTTCGACCGACGTGCGGTCCAGGCTGCTGACCGTCACCGCACCGGCCTGGACGCTGTCCGCGCTCAGGTCGGCCGAGGTGGAATGCAGGCCGGCGGCACCACCGAAGGCGCCCGCGGTGTCGTAGCCCGCACTGGCGTTGAGCGCATCGGCCTCGCCCTGGCTCAGCGAAGAACCAGCGCCCTGCACCTTGTTCGACTCGGTACCGGCGGACACACGGGCTATCGTGCTGCCGCTGCCGTTGTTCAGTTCGGCCGTGGCGTTGCTGTCGGGCGCGCTGCCGAACAACAGCACACCGACGGCGCCGCTGATGCCGGCGGTCCCGCCGCCGCCTCCTGTGGCCGTGATCATGTCGACGTCGGCTTCGCGCAGAGCCGTCACGGCCAGGTCTCCGCCCACGGTGAGGGCCGAGCCCGCGGCACGGGCCGCCACCTGGCTGCGCCCGATCACCACGTTGGCGGCCGAGCCCACGCCGGCCACGCCGCTGGCGCCGATCCCGCCAGCGTTGTGGTCGATGTCCACTGTCTCCAGCGCTGCCACGGACAGCGAGCCGACGCCCGCGGCCTTGGTGAACAGCGCCCGGCTCGATGGCGAGCCAACGGCCGGCGCACCGCCGCTGACCTCGGTGTAGACGAACGCGGTCAGCTGCCCGTCGCCCAGCGTCGACAGGTCGGCCGAGTAGCTGCCGTCGGCGTTGAGGGTCGCGGTGACTTCGCGGGTGCCGTCGAAGACCTTGACCACCGCGCCTTCGCCCAGCGCTGCAGGCTCCTGCACCACTTCATAGCTGCCATCTTCCAGCTGCGTGCTGATTTCCCGCGTGAGCGCGAAGCGCGCCGCGCCTTGTTCGTCGGCCGTGATGACGCCGTCGCTCGAGTCCAGTTGCAGCGTTACGTCGGCACCGCCGGCGGAGGCTACGGTTCCGGTGGCCCGCGTCCGCCGCTCCACGCTGGAGTCGCCGCTCAAGGCGGCCTCGGTGTTGCCTTCGAGGACCGTCACCGCCGCGCCGACGGCCGCGCCTGCAATGCCGCCGCCGCCCGCGGTGGCGGCCACCGCCAGTTCCTGGGTCACGTTGGTGGCGTGGATCTTCACGTCGCCATCGGCCTGCAACAGGCTGTCGTTCACCAGCGCGCGGACATTCGAACCCGAGACGTTGACGGTGAAGCTCAGGCCCGCGCCGACCACGCCACCACCACCGATCGAGCCCGCGATCTGGTTCGTGCGGTTGGCGCCTTCGGCCAGCACGCTCACATCCCGCGCGGCGATGCTGGAGCCGTCCACGCGCGCCAGCGTGTCGGCGCCGAGCAGCACCACGTTGCCGCTGCCGGCCACGCCGGTCGTGCCGCCGCCGCCGGCACCGGCGGAGATCTGCGCCACGCTCGCGGTCGACACCGCCTGCACGCTGGCGTCGTTCACGGCCTGCACCGTGGCGCCATCCAGCACCTCGGCATGGCTGCTGCGCGTCACGCTCTCGGTGCCCACCGCACCGGCCACACCGGTGGCCTCGCCGCCGGCCGCCGTGGCGACGGTGCTGGCGATCAGCGCATGGTCGGCGGCCAGCACCGTGGCGTCCTGGGCTTGCGACCCACCGTCCAGTGTGTTGATGCGCGCACCGTCCACATAGGCGCGGGTGCTGCCCTCGATGCTGTCCACGTTCACCGCTGCGCCGACACCCACCGTGCCGCCGCTGGCCACTGTCGTGAGTGCCGCGATCTGCTCGATGGAGGTCGCCTGAACGGCAACGCCGTGCCGCATGTCCGTGGCAAACACAGGGCGCGACAAGGCCGCGTCGGTGACGGCCGTGATGATCATCAGGTCCGGTGCAGAAGCGAGCGCCGCCGTGTTGGCGCGTAAACCGTCCGCGTTGGCCAGGCCACTGACGGCCGTGTCGGCGCCGGCGATGCCGGCCGTGGTGTGGCTGGTGACCATGTTGACCAGTACGCCGCCGGCCACGCCCACGCCCGCCGCGCCCAATGCGCCGGCACCGGCCAGGGCCTTGATGCGGGCATTGCTGTCGGCCTTGACGGCCACGCTGTCCCAGGCTTCCACCAGGGCCCCGTCGGCTATCAGGGCCGAGGTGTCGGCGCTGAGCATGCTGACGGCGACCGAGCCTTGCACGCCCACCGTGCCGGAGGCGCTCATGCCCACGGCCACGGTGTCGATGTCGGCGTCGTTCAGCGCACCGACTTCCACGTCGCCCGTGCGCACATGGCCGGCGCCGGTTCCCGAGAGCGCGGCGCGGACCTCGGTGCCCACGCGGTTGACCGCCGAGGCGGCGCCCACGGCCGCCGTGCCGCCCCCGGCAAAGTTGCCGGCCAGCGAGTCGATGCCGGCGGCGTCCTGCGCCTGGATTTTCAGCGACCCGGTGTTCGCGCCGACCAGGCTGCTGTCCGTCCAGTTCGCGCTGATCGTGTCTTCGAGAATGTTGGTGGTGTTGGATCCGGTCACCGCGAAGGTGCCACCGCCGCCCGCCGCGACGCCCATGGCCTGGATGGTCGAATCCGAGCGCGCCAGCACATTCACCGCGCCCGTGACCTGCAGGTCGCTATCGCTGACCTCGGCCAGCACGAGCTTGCTGGCTCCTTCGTCGGCCGCCGTGCGGCCCAGGAAGTTGAGCGCGAGGGCCGCGCCGACCGCAGCGGTGCCGCCGCCGGACACGGTGCCGGCGAGCGACCGGATGGTCGAGGTGTCGTGGGCCAGCACGTCGAAGGCGCTGGAGGCCAGTTGCTGGGTCACGTCCGTCACACGCGCACGCACGGTGGACGTCAGGCTGTTGGTGGTGTTCGATCCGTTGACCGCCGCTGTGCCGGCGCCACTGCCTGCAGCGGCGATGGACTCGATGGTGCCGGCCATGCCGGCCTCGACCGTCACCGCACCGCTGGTGCGCAGGTCGGAGCTGGCCAGCTGCGCCGACACGGTGGTGGCGATGTCGTTCACGGCGACCGCGCCGCCAACCGCGTTCGTGCCCGCGCCGTTCACCACCCCGGCCAGCGACGAGATGCTGGCGGTCTGGTCGGCCAGGACGTCCAGCGTGCCGCCCGTCGCCGTCTGGGTGACGTTGGACACCTGCGCCGAAACGTCGCCCGCGATCACGTTGCGGGTCACGCTGCCGTTGATGGCGTTGGTGCCCGAGCCGCTGCCCGCCACCGCCACGCTGTCGATGTCACCGCCAAGCGCGGCCTCCACCTTGACGGAGACCAGGGCGGCGAGCGTGGAATGGCTCAGGCCGGCATGGACACCGAAGTCGTCCGAGCCGTCGCCCATCAGGTTGACGGCCACCGCGCCGCCAATGGCGCCCGTGGCGCTGCCCGAGACCGCACCGGCCAGCGCATCGATGCTGCCGGACTGCGCCGCATGGACCGTCAGCGAAGACGCCGTGCCTTGCAGGGCCACGTCATCGACCAGGGCCGTGGTGCTGCCGTTGAGCCAGTTCACGCTGGACGACCCGGCCATCGCGTAGTTGGTGCCCGCCGCCGCCAGCGTGGCCGACAGCGTCTCGATGCTGCGTTGCGCATCGGCCCGCACCGACACGGCGTCGGCGGCCGTGATGGTGGAGGACAGGATCTGCGCCGAGCGGCTCGATGCGATGGTGTTGAAGCCGAACGCCAGCGCCGCCGAGTAGCCCTTGGACGCGCTCAGGCCGCCCGCCAGCGAGCGGATGCGCGCGCTGTCCGCGCCGCTGTCTTCGCCGGCCTGCACATCCACGTTGCCAGCGGTCACCGTCGCACCGCTGATGCGCGCATCGGTCACGTCGCCGATCTCATTCCAGGTGAACGCACCGGCAAAGGCCAGGTTGCCGTCGCCGGCCACACCCGAGGCCGCTGCGGACAGGGTGTCGCTGGTGTTGTCGGCCCGCACCGCCAGGTCGCCGGCGCCCACGTTTACCACGGTGTTGCTGACCGTGGCTTCGTTGCCCGCCGCGCGCGTGCTCACCGTGCTGTCGGCGTCGCTGAACGTCCGGGTGCCGGTCTGGTTGTAGGCCACCGCGGCGCCGGCGGCCGTTCCGCTGCCGCTGCCGACCGCAAAACTCAGGTTGCCGGCGAGGCTGAAGAGGTTGCCGGTGGTGCCGGATTCGACCGCCAGGCTGGCCGCGGCTACGCTGCCACCGCTGACCCCGGCCTGCGTCTGCTGGCCGATCAGGTTCACCGATGCCGAGCCCATGCCGGAGAACTTGCCTTTGGTGGCGCCCAGGCCAGCCGAGATGCCGATGATGTCGGCATCGCTCACCGCGTCCACGCGCACGTCGCCAGCCGCCGTCACGCTGCCGTCAAGCTCGGCGCTGTAGGTGGTCTGGATGTTGTTCTGCGCATAGGACAGGCCGACGCTGTTGGCGTTGCTGCCCAGCGTGACGCCGAGCGTGCCGGCGACGCCGACGATGCTCTCGCCGCCCACGGCCGACTTGAAGTCGTCGGTGTAGCCGTTGCTGCTGCTCTCCATCTCGTAGTCGGTCACGTAGGAGGTGCGAACAGCGCCCATCATGGCGTCCAGGCTGGCGTCCGACGGTGCGCCACCGGCCTGCAGGTCGAGGTCGCCCGACAGGTTGACCTGGGCGCCGCCGATGATGCCGGCCGACACCTGGTTGCCGATCTCGTTGAACACGAAGGCACCCATGAGCTGGCCCTTGGAATCCGATCCGATCTGCACGCCGGCCACCGCCCCGACCCCCACCACCTTTTGCGAACTGAGCGCCGCCACGGTCAGGTTGTGCACCTGGGCTATCGAGCCGCCGGTGACCTGGGCCGAGGTGCTGCCCTGCAGGTCGACCAGCGAAATCGTGGCACCGATGCCGGCCGACCCCTTGCCCGTGCTGAAGGAGAGCGCGCCGCCCCCAGCGCCGATGCGGCTGCGGTCGTAAGCCACGACGCGCGCGTCCAGGTCGCTGGGCACCGCTTCCAGGCCGGACAGGTTCGAGCCCTCGATGCTGGCCGCCGTGTCGTCCCTGACCCGCGTGATCGACGCCGAGCCGGCGACGGACAGGTCGCTGGTGCTGCCCTTGGACAGATTGACCGAAATGCCGGTGGCCACGACCGTGCGCTCACCGCTCTTGAGCGCCTCCACCGCGAGGCTTCCCGCCCGGTCCGCCAGGCCCGTGACGGTGCTGCCCACGATGCGTGCCGTGGTGTCGTCGTCGGAATCCTGGATCGCCGCCGCGCCGGCAATGGCCGAGCTGAAGGTGGTCGAAGAATTGTTGGCCATTGCCAGTGCGCCGCCGCCGGCCACGCTGACCTGCGTCAGGTCGGACAAGGCCCGAACGGCCACGCCGGTGCTGCCGCCCCCTTGGCCGAGCACGACGGCGCGGTCGATCAGCGCCGTGGTGTCGACATCGCTGAAGTTGGTGACGATGGCACCGGCACCGGCGATGGAAAAGGGCGGCGGCTTGCTCTCGCCCCCGCCTTCTCCCTCACTCCCGCCTGCGCCTTCACCGGCCGCGCCTTCGGCGGCGAGCGAGTCCCCGACGCCGCTCAGGGCGGCCGTGCCCGCGCCGTCCAGGCTGGACTGCGCACCACCGGGCCCACCGGCGGCCTTGTCGCCTATGCCCGAGGCACTGCTGCCGCCACTCGCGCCCGAGTTGTCTTCGCCCCCGGCCATGGCGCCGGCCACGCCCATCGCCACGACCAGGCCGTCGCTGCGCGCGGCCACGTCGAGCTGCCCGGTCTGGATGGATCCGGCGGCGCCCTCGGCGGTGTTCACACCGCCACCGTCGGTGTCGTTGTCGCCGATGGAGGCCCGGGTGATGCCGGTGACCTCGTTCATGGCCACGCCGATGCCCACGCCGGAGTTCTCGCTCTTCGTCACGGCGCCCGTGACCGCGAGCACGCCCAGCGACAGGTTGGCGTTCACACGAACGGACTGCGCGTCGACCTGCGCTTCGCGGCTGATCGATGCCAGCGTGGTGTCGTTGAGCTTGTTGTACGACACCATGCCGTTGGCGGCCACGCCTTCGCCCTGGCCCGAGGTCGGCGACAGGGTCAGCAGCCAGTCGGTCGTGTGCGCCGCCACATCGAGCTGGCGCGTGTTGACCACGGCCGCGTCGGCAATGCCGGCGATGGCCGTGTTGTCCCGCGAGACCATGGAGAAGGTGCCGCCCACGGCGCCACCATCGCCACCCGCGGCCGCGCCGTCGCCACCGGCCAGGTGCAGCGTCTGCACCAGGTTGCTCGCGCGCACCACGGTCGACGCGGCGAAGCTGCGCGTGAGGTCGATGGCGTCGTCGGGCTCCACGCCGATGTCGTGGACGCTGTAGCTCCAGGGGGCGGCATCGGCCTCTGTGGTGTTGATCTGCGCGCCGGTGTCGACCCAGGCGCGCGTATCGTTCTTCAGGTACGACAGGCTGACCGCGCCTGCCAGGGCCGCGGAGTCTTCCGAAGCGGCACTCGCACCCACGCGCGTGTTGAAGCCGTCGTACAAGGGGTCGGTTCCCCCCATCAGATTCTCGTAGGCGCTGAAGGCGTTGCTCCAGTCCAGATCCAGCCCCGCCGAATAGAACTCGGGGATGTCGGTGGCGGCGTTGACCGCCACATGACCGGCCGTGATCTGCGCGTTGGCACCCACCCGGGCCTGCGTGGGGAAGGCGTGGTCAGCGTAGTTGAAGGCGCCGCTGACGGCCAGGCCGTTGGCCTCCGACTCGGCCGCCGACTCGGTCACGCTCTGCAAGTGACCGACCAGGGTCTGCGCATCGACGATGGCATTGCCGCCGGCCGTGATCTGGGCACCGTCGCCCACGGTGGCGCGCGTGGTGTGCGCGGACTCGGACCATGTCATGGCGCCAGCCACGCGCAGGGCAGGCGAACCGGAATCCCCTGCGGGTGCGCTACCGGACGCCTGGTCCGCCCCGGCGGCAACCTGTTCGGCCATCGCCAGGAAACCTTCGAGCAAGGTGTCGCGCGCACCCTCGACCGCGTCCTCTTCGCTGTATTCGAGCGAATCGGGCAGCGGCGATGCGGGCTCTTCCTCCGGTGCTATGGCCGAACTGGCCGAGATGGCGTCCTTCGCCACCGCGTTCAGGGCCAGCACGCGCACGTCGCCACCCGCGTTGACGGTGCCGTCGACCGTCACCGAGGCGTCGGATTTCTGCAGCGACAAGGCCCCGACCACGCCAGCCGCGCCGTCGCCGTACACGGTGACATCGGCCGCGGTGTCGTAGCTGCCGGCATGAAAGGCCTGCACATGGGTGTCGCCACCGCTGGTTAGCACCGCGCCCGCACCGACCTTGACGGCCGTCGTCACGTCGGATTGGGAGCCGGCGAAGACCACGGAAGCCACATTGGCCTGGCCGGATTGCTCGTCGGTTTCGCCCGCCGCCGCGCTGTTCATCGCGATCGTCGTCTTCGCCGCGGCGACCAGCGCGATGTCCTTGCCGGCGTTCAGCTGCGCACCCGACTGGATATCCACCAGCGTGGTGCCAGTGACGCGTGCAAAGCCCGCGCTGAGGTTCACGCTGGACGTGCCGCCGGCCTGCAGCTCGGCGCCCGCCGTGCGCTCGGCCAGGGCACTGATGGAAATGTCGTCGGTCGCGGCGAGAACCGCCTTGTCGCGCACCGTCACGGCGGCATCGCCCTTGGCCTCGACGTAGGCCATGCTCAAGGACAGCGGGAGGTCCAGCCCCGCCTTGCCCAGCGTCAGGTCGACCAAGGCTTGCTGCACCGCACCCGCATCGCCGCCGAACACGGCCGACGATTCAATCGAGGCTTCGAGCGTGATGTTGCGTCCCTTGAGCGTGCCGGCCACATCGATAGCCGCATCTGCATCGGCCAGGCCGACAAGGGTCTGCCCGTTGCTGGTGTTGCGGGCGGTCAGCGTGATGTCGCCGGCGCTGTAGTTGCTGCCGTTCTGGTTGACCACCGAGGCGTCCAGCAGGCTGCCCGCCTGCACCGTGATGTGAGGCGCCACCAGACGGATGGCGCCACTGTTGCCGACCGACGCCGCGCCGGGATCGGCGGCGTCGTCACCCGTGGCCACGTTGCGCGTGTTGATCACGGCGCCCGTCCGGACTGTCAGGGTGTCGTCGCCTGCGTACTCGAACTCGCCACCCCCGGTCAGGTTCTCACCCTCGATCACCGCATCGGTGGGATCGACGAACACCCGGCCTGCCTGCCCGGTGTCGCTGCCCGCGTTGAAATTCATGCTGCTCAGGCTCAGCGCGCGCAAGCCCGAATACTCGATGGCGCCACCCGCGCCGGCGCCATCGCCCCGCGCTCGCAACTCGGCACCCTGCTGGTTGGCGATGTCTCGCTGGGCGAACAGCGTCACCTGGCCGCCCGCCGCGCCGGAGCCTGCGGCGCCCGAGGCCGATACGCGCGCCTTCGCGCCGACGTCGATATCCTGGCCCGCGACCACGCGCACCGCGCCCGCACGGCGCCACAGGGAGCTGTCGGAGATCAGCACGCCATCGAGCCGGATCGAGCCCGGCGTCGTGATGTCGATGACCCCATCGCGGTCCTCCAGCGGCGCCAGCGACTTCAGATCGCCCAGGTTCACTGCCGAGCCGGCAGTGCGCCCCTGCACCGTCACCTGCCCCGTAATGCTCACCGCGGGGCCCACGCCACCGCCGGCACCCGCCATGAGGCTCACGCCGTCGATCGCCGTGATCCGGCCCTGAATGTCGACCGCGCCGGTGGCCGAGCGCTCGAACTTACCGGCCAGCAGACCGTTGACGGTGGCGCCGGACAACACACCACCGCCGGACAGCAGGCCATCGACAACGGCGGTGGACGGCGCGGCGAACGACAGCCGGCCGACGTTCACCTGCCCGGTCGGCGCGACCCCGAAGCCGTGGCTGTCGATGAACATGATGTTGCCGCCGATGCTGCCATTGGTGAGACGGCTCTCGAGCAGACCGTCCACGCGCACCCGCGCATCGCGCACGATGTTGACCCACCAGTCCGCACCCAAAGGCACCGCCATCTTGACGGTGTCGCCCTGCCCGACCTGGAACGCGGAGTAGGTGCTGAACGCGTTGCCATCCCGCAGGCTCTGGGTGGAGACCACCGTCTGATGGCCCTGCGTGCTGACCACGGTTGCGGTCTGCCCGGCGCCCGTCAATGGCGTGATGACCGTCTGCGCATACACCATCGGCCCGGTCGCCCCCAGCGCCACCGCAGCGGCCAGTGCCATGGGTCGCACCCGCACTACCAGGCGCCGGCGGGCAATGCGGGCCATCCGGGAGCGGGTACGGGTCGTCAGTGCAGAGAGTTTCATGGCGTGGTCCTGGTAGCCGTCGAGCGGGCAATAGCGCGGGCAAGTGAAGAAGAGGGGGAAAGACGCGCGTCAGGTCGTCGACAGCTCGGGCTCGACCGGTGCAGCCGCAGCCGCCGGTGCAGCAGGCTCCTGCTGCGCCGCTCGCGCCATCAGCGGGCGGAACCGCCGCAGCGACAGCAGGTGCAGGTAGGCCAGCGCCAGCGCGCCTTTGCGATGCAGTTCGCCGGCCTGCGCTGCGTCCAGCGCGTTGAGCTTGGCCTCGTCGACGCTGAGGAATCCGGTCAACTCCATCTGCCGCCCCCCAGGCAGCACGACCTGCAGCGTGCGCTCGTGCAACAGCCCCGCCGCATCCAGCGAGGCCACCGTGTCCGAGGTGGTGGAGGCCGCGGCGTCCAGTGCGACCAGCTCCTGCAGGACCGCGTGCAGCCAGGGCATTTCCCGGCCCTGTTCGTCGAACAGCGGCTCGCCCTCGCTCAGGCTCAGCGCGGGCTGGTGAACGGCCACCGGCCGGGCACCCTCATCGTCGTACTCGGTCAGCAGCCGAAACGGCCAGGTGCGCAGGACCGCCGGCAGATAGTTCCCGGTCCAGCGGCCCGTGGCTTCGTCCACGTACAGGTTGCGCCCGTTCTCCAGACCGGTGATGGCAAGCAGCTTGCCGCCACCGCCGGCCACGCGCGTCATGACGCATGGAAACTCGACCGCCGCTGCCGGCATTTCCGCTGCGGCGAGCGCCACAGTGATCGTGCTGCCGACCCAGCGCATGTCGCGCTGGTCGCGTTGCAGCCGCTGATGGCGGTGGGCCTCGCGGTGCAGGATGGTGAACTGGGACGCGGCCGCCTCTTCGGGCGCTGAAGTGAACGCGGGAACAGATGGGGTCTTGGCTTTTTTCATGAGAGGGTCATTTCGTCGGCGAGAATGTGATGAAGGGGCTCATGGCAACGCGTCGTGCTTCATACGGTGTGGTGTGGTCTCGGGCGGCTACCAACTCGCGCTCGCGCGCAGCGAGAGCCGCGTTCGGTCGCCCTGGAAACCGGCGGTCTGCCGGGCCAGGGTGGCATCGACCGCCAGGTGCCGGTTCAGCTGGAACTGCACGCCCACACCGGCCGAGGCGATGCGGCGCGACCAGCCGTCGCTTTGGACGCCGGCGTGGTCGGCAAACACATACAGCTCGGTCGTTTCCAGGCCCTGGACAGTGACGGGCTGGTACAGAGCCATCTGCACGGCATAGCCGCGTTCGCCCATCACGGTACCGGTGTCGAAACCGCGCACCGAGTTGCTGCCGCCGGCCAGCCAGGCGTCGATCACGTCCGGCGTGTCGTGCGCGGCCAGCCGCGCCTGGCCGTTGACGCGCAAGAAGGGCCCGCCCGGAGTCCCCAGCCGTTGCGCGAACGTACCCGCCACTTCCGCAAAACCATAGGCATTCACCGGCCCCCGCGCCGTGGTGATCGCGGCGCGCAGCGACGCGGGCGAGACCTCGCCGGGCTCGCCCGCCGGCCAGTCTGTCGATGCCGTCAGCGTCAGCTTGTCGACGGTCCGGTCGCTGAGCACGGAGCCGCCGATGCTCGATCGGGACTTGATCCGCACGGCGGATCCGGAGAGCAGCAGCAACTGCCGCGCGCTGATGGGCACATGCCGCCCGAGCTCCACGGCCACCGAGCTGGACGCCCCGTGGATGACCAGGTCCGGTGTGCCGGGCTGCGTGGACTCGATGCTGGTCCGCGAGCGCGAGCCCGAGGCGCTGGCACCCAGCCGCCACCCCTGGTGGCCCAGTGGCACGCTGGCGGCCAGGCTGAGCGTGGCGGCGTGCGAACTGACGATCGCCATGGCATCCAAGCGACCGCCCCGAAGACCGAGCGGCTGCACGCGGACACCGGCGATCACGCTGGAACGTCCGGACGAACCGGCGTCAGGCATGTCCACCAGGCCCCAGCCCTGCACATTCGACCGCTCCGGCACGTGCACCAGCAGATCGCTGCGGCCGAATTCGGCGCCGGGCACATAAGCGGCCTGGGCGGCGAAATCACTGGCCACGTTGAACACACCGAGCCGGCGCTCCAGCTCCTCGGGCCGGATGACGGAGCCGGCGGCCAGGTCGAACCACTGTCCGACCCAGGCCGGGTCCACGCCGGACGCGCCCTCCACCTTGATCGCACCGAGCCGGCCTTCGACCAGCAGCACCCGCAGCTTGCCGCTGCGCAGGTCTTGCTGCGGCAGCACCGGCACGGCGGTCGTCACGCCCTTGCTCAGGTACAGCGCCTGGATGGCGCGCAGGAACGCGTTGAGATCCTGGCTGGACACGTCGCGCCCCAGATAGGGCTGGGCCAACGCGCGCAGCTCGCCGTCGGAGAGCAACTCGCTGGGCGAGAACAGCACCTCGTTCAGCAGTACCGTGCCGGGCAGGGTCGGCGCCTCGGGCACCGGCGCAGGCGCAGTTGGCGGGGCGCGGGGCACGGCAGGCCGCTGCGGCGCAGCGCTCTCGGCGCGCCGCAGCTCGTCATTCATGCGGGCGGCCGGGTCGATGGCGGGCGGGTCGGCCGCGATTGCCCGGCCACACACCAGCGCGAGGATGGCAACGCCCAGCGCCATGCGGCGCGCGGAGGCCAGCGGCGTCGAGAAATGGAGACAAGCCGCTTTGTCCATATCGGACTTCGACCCTTTCAGCGGAACCGTTCTTTTTTCACAGCAGCCTGCGCACCCACAAACTGCTCTGAGAAAAGGGCCCGCACCGCAAAAGGCAGCACGGGCCGAGAACCCAGGCGGGCGGGAAGCCCGCCTGGGGCAGGGATCCTCAGCGTGGCGCGGCCATGATCGAAGAGGTCACCGAGTTGCCAACGGCCGAGGCCGACATCTGGTTGCCGCTCACGTTCACCGTGTTGCCCGACATCGCGCCGGTGATGCCGGCGCCGAAGGTCACGCTGGTGACGGAGGCGGTGATCGCGCCAACGTTGCGCTGGTAGTTGCCCACCGCCGAGGTCGGGGTGCCGGTGTTCAGGGCGTTGAGCGTCAACTGGTTGACCGCGCTGTTGCCATAGGCCTGCGCCGCGACCTGGTTGCCGGTCACGGCCATGCTGCTGGCTGCCGCGCCACCCGAATTCAGGGCGATCTGGTAGCTCACACCCGTGCTCGCGGCCGAGACCGCGCCGATGTTGCTCTGGCTGTTCAGGATGCCGGCGTTGGCGTTGACGGCGAAGCCCGTCAAAGCATCACCCGACTGAACCGAACCACCCGATGCCGGGCCGTAGTTGGCGCCGGCCAGCGAGTTCAGCACGTTGCTGGCAGTGTTGCCGCGGGCCAGTGCCGTCGTGCTGTTGCCGTCCAGTGCCACGCTGCTGCTGTTGAGCGCGGTCGAGGCCAGCGGCGGCAGCGTCACACGGGCCGCGCTGGTGGCGGTGGCGGACACATTGGCAGTGCTGTCCTGCACGTTGCGCAGTGCCACGCTGGCCGCCTGGCTGGCCGTGCCGGTGACCGACGCCGTGTTGAGCGCCTGGTTGGCGGTGGCCTCGGCGGCAGTCGTGTTGTCCAGAATGGACAGCGTGCTGCGAACCGCGGCGCCCGTGCCGCTGGCAGAGGCCTCCTGGTTGTTCAGCGTGGTGGCGGCGTTGCTGGTGACAGCGCTGCTGGCCGTCTGCTGGTTGCCCAGCACGTGTTCGGCCGTCAGCGTGTTGCCAAAGAGCCCTCCGACGCTGATGTCAGCGACCTGGCCGGTGCCGGCCTGGCTGCCCTTGACGGTCAGGCTGTTGGTCGCGTCGTTCATCACGGCCAGCGCGACGTTGCTGTTCTTGGACAACAGCACAGTGGTGTCGGTGACCGCGCCCGGGGTGAACAGGTTCAGGTTGGACGCCGCGTTGACCGCCGCGACGCCCGTCTGTGCGGACTGCAGCGCGGACACCGCCGTCACATTCGTGCCATCCAGCATCAGGCTGTTGGTCGCGGTGTTGGCCCTGGCTTCGGCCATCTGGGTGTTGTCCGAGACGCTCAGCGAGGAACCGCTGATCGCCGCGGCCGGCTGTGCACTGATGTAGAAGCTGCCATAGACATCGCTGTCGATGGGCGCGACCCCGAGAACCTGCTGCAGGTTGGAGACGGTGTGGTCTGCCACTGCCTCCAGCGCGCCACCCAAGCCCGTGCCGACGCTCGCCTTGCTGCTGGTGCTGCCGGAGGCGATCGCGTTGCCTTTGACCGTCGTGCTGTTGGACGCCACGTTGCCACGGGTCAGACCGTAGGTGGTGTTGCCGCTGACGGAGAGCGCGGAGTTGGTGACCGCGCCGCCCACGGCCAGGTTCACGCCGCCCGAGTTGGGAGTGCCGTCGGTGGGCAGTGTGACTCCTGATCGGCCAAAGGTGCCACCGTTGAGGAGATCCAGATAATCCGCACCCGTCGCGGCATAGCCAGCTGCGCTCCTTTGAACCGAAGTTGCACCAGCAGCAGTCCAGCCATTGGTCAGCAAATAATCGCGTTCTGAAGCACTCAGCGATGTCGTGTCAACGATCAGCGTACCGGACAGGAACGTGTTCGATTCGGAATCATGGGCAAGACCTGTGCCACCGATGTTGTAGAGGAACGGTCCGCCTGCTGAAGCAGGGAGGCCCGCCTGTCCCACCGACGCATTCACACCCGCGGAGGTCACTTGAACGTTCTGCTGCGCACTGCTGCTGGCCAGGTTGCCGGAGGCATCGGCGGCCAGCGTGTTGGAGGCGTTGTTGCTGGTGGCCACCGCCCTGGCGGTGTTGCCGTCGGCGACCACGCTGGAGCGCGTCACGTTGCCGGAGACGCCGACGCGCACGTCGGACGGCGGCGAAGCGTTGTCCGCATCCAGCAAGGTGGCGGTCACGCTGCCTTGGCCGGACTGCACGTTCTGCAGGCTGAACGACGCATTGCTGGTCAGTGCAGCGTCCGCCGTGGTGCCGAGCGCGCTGGGCGCCCGGGTGTCGATGTTGGTGGCGCTCACGCCCACCGTGTTGATCGCGCGGCTGCCGGTGGCCTGCGCGTCGATCCGGTTGTCCGAAGCCGACACGCTGGAGACAGTGGCGGCCGAGCCGACGTCGCCGCTGACGCTGGTCAGCGCGACCGCGCCGGTGGCGGACTGCGCAGTGATGGCCGCGTCGACCGATTGCAGGCTGGTCAGGTTGCCCACGTTGGAGAAGGTGCCGGCGCCCACGTTGGTGGCGGCCAGCGACAGGCCGCTCTGGCCATAGTTGCCGTAGGCCTCGGTGGACAGGGTGTTGGCATCGTTACGCGCCGTGCTGTTGTCCAGGGAGCCGGTGACGGCGATCTGGGTTGAAGCGGCGCCGCTGGTGGCGCGGGCGCTCACGTCAGAGCGCACCGACTGGTCGTTGAGCACGCCGTAAGCGGCTGCCACAGTGCCTTGCAGCGCCGTGTTGGAGCTGGTGTCCATGGTGACGGTGGATGCCGCCACCAGGGCGCTGGGTGCGGCCACCGTCGTGCCGGAGACCACCATGGCGTTGTTGCCCAGGTTGCCATAACCGATGGCTTGCTGCAGGTTGTCGGTCGAAGCCAGCGTGCTGCCCGCGACGCTGCCGCCGCTGCCGGCTTCGATGAAGGCACGCGCGCCGCTCAGGGTGGCGGTCACGGAGGAATCGGGCACGATACCGACTGCACCGACGGCTTGCTGGCTCAGGATGCCAGCGCCGCTGCCCACCGTGGTGCCCGCGAGCTCGAGCTGGTTCGAGGCGTTGTTCGCCAGCGCCACGGCGTCCTGGCTGTTGCCGGTGACCGACAGCGTCGGGCCGTTGACGGACCAGGCGCGTTGCCCGATCGACGATGCGATGTTGCTGGAGCTCACCGGTGCGCCGGTGCTGACTTGCCGGTTGCTGACCGTGGCGGCGCCGGTGGCTTGCAACAGGGCGGACTGGCTGCTGAGGTTGACGGTGTCACCCAGCGTCAGCGTGGTGGCATCGAGCGACAGGCTCTGGCCCACCTCGTTGCCGCGCGCGCTGGCGCTGCTGCGGTTGTCGGCGACCGAGACGCTGCCGTTCTGCACGGCGTTCGCCGTGGCTTCGATGCTCGAGCTGCTGTTGGTGGCCGTGACAGCGACGCGGGTGTTGTCCTGCTGGTTGGCCAACGCAGCGCTGCCGGAGAACGACGCGGCGTTGGTGCCGCTGGCCAGGGCGCTGCGGGCGGCGTTGCCGGTGGCGCTGGCGCCGATGCTGTTGCCCGACAGGTCGACCGCACCGTTGACCAGGGATTCGACCGTGGCGCCAACCGCGCCAGCTGCGGTGCTGCTGCTGACGACCGACCCGCCCGCGCTGGTGTTGCTCTGCAGGTTGGAGATCACCAGGTCGGCGTTGACGGCCGTGCCATCGGCATAGCCGTTGAGGGTCGCGCCCGGGGGAGCGATGATGCCGGCAGGGCCCGCGAACGACAGGCCATCGGCCAGCAGGATGCGGTTGCCGACCGGCGACGTGCCGCTGCCCAGTGCTTCGTTGCCGATGGCAGCGCTGCTGATGCTGTTGCCCGAGACGGCCAGGGAGCCACCCAGTTCGCTGAAGCCCGGCAAGCCCATCACGGTGGCGCGCACGCTGCCGTTGATGTTGCTGGCGAATGCCGGGGCGTCCGTGCCGAGCTGGGTGTTGCTGACCACGGCCGAGCCGGCGAAGGTGGGTGCACCCTCCACGGCCTGGATGTCGATCGTGTTGGCGCTGCTGTTGCCCTTGGTGCTGGCAACGATCTTGTTGCCGGTGACTGCTGCGCCGGCTTCGAGTGCGCCGGCCAGTGTGTCGGCCGTCAGGGTCAGCGCGACTGCGTTGTTTGCAGCGACCGCGCTGGAGGGTACGTAGCTGGTTTGCTGCGCCGTGGTCACCACGATGCTGCCCTGGGCGTCGGATTGAATCGGCCCCCCGCCGAGCGCGCTCAGGCTGGCGGAACCCGTTGTTGCGGAGGTGTAGCCGACCGGCACGGCGCCAGCGATCGACGAGATGCCCTGGTTGGCGACCGTGCTGGCAGAAATGGTGTTGTCCTTGTTGACGGCGCTCCCACTTTCGAAGCCGGTCAGGACGATGGACAGGCCGTTGCCTTCCACCAGGCTGCTCACGGCGCCCATGTTGGTGGAATACAGCAGCGAAGCCAGCCCCGTGTTGCCACCGGCGGTGTCGCTGATCAGGGACAGGTCGATCGATGTGTCGACAGGCTGGGCCAGGTTGCCGATGGCGCTGGCGCCCATGGTGTTGCCCGTGAGGTAGGTCGAGTTGGCGGTCTGTGCGCCGTTGGCGCCGACGTTGCCTTGGCCGTTCTGCAGGGTGGCACTGATCGGACTGGAATTGTCCAGTAGAAGGAACTGCGCCTGATGACCTTGGGCACTCCCGTCTGTGGGGAAGTCGAGAAAATTGTAGGAAGTACCGGCGGCATGGGCGCCGCCGGCGATGAGGGTGGCCAGCACGGCCATGCCGATGCTGCTGAGTGGCGGCTTGCGGTTGAAGCGGTTGCGGGATTGACTTCTTTTCAAGATATCTCCTCGGGTTGTGAATGCCAGTGATGGAAAGAGATGATTGGGATCGGCCAACGGAAGCGGGATGGAAGAACTCAGCGGATGAGGGTCAGCCGCCTATGCGCAGCTTGGCGATCTCCTGCAGGCCCGGGCCATCCCGGTGGATCGAGGTGTCGGCCGCGTCGGGCCGCCAGGTGACCCTGACAGCAGCCGGGGCAATGCCGCGGTTGGCCAGTGCCGAGGTAAAGGCGGCAATGCGCTGGTTGATCAGGTCGTCGCGCTTGCGGGCATCCCAGTTTTCGCTTTCGCGCGCGACCAGCATCACCTCGGTTGCACCTTTCTTGGCAGCTTCCGCAATCTGATCGACGAGCGCCATGGCGCTGCCGCTCAGCGCCGTCGCGCCGAACTCGAAAGGAAGTTGCAGGACGCCACCGGTCTGCGGCGCACCAGTCTGGCTCGCGACATTGACGGCCGTGCCGCCGTGACCGCCCTGCACCGGCGCACCCGAAACATCCACCAGCGGGTTGGCGACCTTGCGCAACTGAACGGCCGATGCGGTCTGGATCTTCTCGCCGGCGCCGGGGCGCATCGCCATGCAGGGCTGGTAGTCGACCTGGGTGACGGCGCTGATCAGGCGAACTACCCCCTCTTCGAGCGCGGCGCGCACGCCAAGCTGCACCGGCTCCTGGCCCTTGGCGCCAATGTCGATATCGAACAGATCGCTGTTGAAAAAGCGAAACACGTTCAAACCGACCTCGTAGCCATTGAACTGCTTGGTCAGGCTGACGGTCCGGACGACCATCAGCGTCTTGGTGTCGACGATGCGCAAATCCACGCCGACCGACTGGCTGAAAGTGCGCGCCTTGCCGCCGACCTGGTTGACGCCCACTTCGGCGCCGCCAGAGTTGATGTTGTAGTTCAGCTCGGTGATGCCGCCGACGATGAAGTAGTCGGACTTGTTGATCGTGCCGCCGAAGTAAGGCAGCCACGGTACGTTCTGACCGGCACTGCCGTTGGCGCCAGCCAGCGTGTGGCTGCGGCCGTCCCCCAGCTGGCGGCGGTCGGCGTAACCCAGCTCACGCTCGGCAATCACGGGGTCGAAGCGCTCGGCGATGCGCACTGCGCCGCTGAGCTTGCCAAGCGCCGAATACACCATCAACGCGCCGCCCTGCGTGATGGCGTTCCCCTCGTTGACGCTGTATTTGCCCGTGTAGTCTTTGACGTCACCCACGGCGACGACGACAGGAGCGCGCCCGGTGGCGGCCACATGGTCGGCAAAGCAGGCGATCACGGGCTCCATGGGAGTGACGTTGTCGCGCACCGAGGGGCCCAGCACGGTAGGCACTTCCAGCGGCGCAAATGTCTGCATGGGTGCGGTCGCGCAGCCCGCGAGCAGGGCGGCGGCGGCAACGGCCGACAGCAGGCGCAGGCCCGGCGCGGCGGTGGTGACGGTAAACAGGTTTGGTTTGGCGGTCATTTCCTCGGTCCGCCGCTCAATTGAGGACGCCGAACGTGCAGCCGGTGCTGCCCGCCACGCTGGCGCTTTGGCTACCGCTGTTGTGCTGTCCGTTGTTCAGCGCCTGCGTGGAATTGCCATCCACCTGGGTGTTTGTGTTGCCGTTGACGCTGGAACCCACGCTGCCGCTGTTGCCCTGGTCGCTGCTGGAACTGCTGCCGCCAGATCCGCCAGTGTTGGTGTTGGCGTTGCCGGTGGCGCCGGATGTGGCCCCGCTGTTGGACGGCGACAGGGCTGCGGCGCCCTGGTCGCTGGCGTTGCCACTCGCGTTGGCCGTCTGGTTGCAGTTGATCTGGCGGTCGATATTGGTCGTGTAGACCGGCGCGGTGTAGTAGCCCATGTTGCGCTTCTGAATCATGTCCTGGACTGCGGCCTGGTTGACCTTGTCGGCACTCGTCTGGAACTGCCAGGCGGCGTTTTCGCCAATGCCGTTTGCGAGCGCGGCAGGGACAGCGATGACCGCGAGCACAACGGCCAGCAAGCGCGTGCGGCACGCAGGGAGCAGCTCAGCGCATCGCGCGGAGGGGCGCGATCTGGCAGGAAGAAATTGAGGTTTCATGAAGAGAGAAAACCCGAGTTGGGAGAGGAACCGCGTTCGCCAAAGCCGTTGGCCAGCGCGGCCCTGGTGGTGGGCAACGCGGCCATTGCGACGACGGCCATCCAGACGGACGCGTTGATGCCGCGCAAAATCATTGCTGCCGGTTTCTTCCTGCAAGATGGATAACGTTCACGTCAGTAACCGGACTCACAGCTGGTTTCGGCCGTGCGTTCGTCGGATGCGACGCCCGCCGCCATGGACAACTCTGCACCGTTCGCAACTCGCCCGGAATCCACTTAAGAATCTGGGAAGTCTGTTCAAACAAGCGGAGCCACTTCTCGTCTTTTTGGCACTTGCGTCCACACTCGACCTGGCGGGCACGCATCGCCTTGACACCGCCGGAGTGTAGAAAGCGGATGCAACATCCTGAAGCGGTGTCACTGTTACGACGCATAGGCCATGCAGCAGGAGCCACGGGCCATCCCGTTAATACGAAGATGTTCACTCGGTCGCCCAGCGAGTCCTGCACGGTGCAGGCGCGATTCCGACGAGAGGGAGGCAGGTTCGCCTGGCAACTCGATCGCGCGGTAGCGCGCGACCTGGATGCACGGAAGCCCGATCGGCCATGCGGTCAGGAACGCCCGCGCCAGCAGCTACGAGACGGCGCCTGCCGTTGATGCTCGACCGGCAACCCCCAACGGGCGAGCAGGATCCGAATCAGCTCGCGAGCCGCCCGGTCATCATCGACGACCAGCATCCGAAGGACCGCCGGGGTGGGACCTGGTGGCTGCATGCCAGTGCGCACCAGATAGTCGCGGGTGGACTGCGGCGAGATGCGCAGGTGGCATCCTTCCGTCTTCCAGGCCGACACTTCGCCACGACGCCAGGCGGCGCAGGCAATTGCGCGGCTTTGCGGCGTGTCGCTGCAAAATTTCGACGAACGACTCGTGCAGTGGCTTTGCGCGCAACGCCAGGTCAAGGTGATCTTCGCACTCGGCATGCCAGGCTCCGAGCCCGACCGCTCCCTGCGGACCCTGCAGCAGCGCGTGGCCCTCGACCACGGCCTCGTGTACCTCATGCCTGCTGCTGGCGGCCTGCTGCTGGAGCGGCCTCAGCCGGTGAGCTTCTTCAGCCGCGATGTGATGCTGTTGCGCGTGACGCGACCGAGTCTCTTGACCGGGTGCGCGTACGCCGCCCCTTGTTCCCCATGGCACGCTGCGGGTTGACTTGCCGCACCCGCGAGGTCCCCGGCCATCTGGTCGAGCCACTGTCCGCGCACAGACGACACGTACGTCCGGGAAACCGGCCCATGCAGGAAGGTCACCATCTCCCCGATTCCGTCCGGCATGGTCGTGGGCGAGAACACGATCTTGGCGATCCTCACGTGCCATGCGGAAAGCCCGGCTCGTCTCAGCACGCACCTGGCCCGGTCCCGCTCATGCTCCGAGAAGCTGCCAATGAACTGCGCAGGCATGGCCCCTCACGTCAAGCCCAGGCCGGCAAAGGTACTCTGATCCGATGCCCGCGATGGGGGCAGCATGAGGGTGGCGGAGAAAACATCATCGCCCTCCACCTCAGTCATGACCATGGCGTCGGCGGCGCTCGCCGCAATCTCGGCGTCGACGAGCCGGTAGGTCTCCGGCGCTATCCGGATACTGCCGGGGAGCGCCGCCACGGCCTCCTTGTCCACGGGTGCGAGCGCATCGCCCAGCAGGATCGTGCGCCGCTCCCCCCGGACCTCCAGCTCGGCGGACGCGTAGATGCCCGTCTTCACGGCCGTCCGCATCCGCTTGCCATGAGCGAGCCTATGCAGTGCCACGGCCGCCCGCAGGGCTGCGGTGGGCTCCTCGAAACTCAAGGCCACGGGCAATGCGCTCCCATACTGGACGGCGCCCCGGAATCTGCGCGCTATCACCGAGACCACGGGATCGCCGATCGACTCGGAGGGATCGTCGGAGCACAACACGGTGAGTGGCCGCTGCTGGAATTTGACGGAACTGGCACCTTGCCCGACGAAGACATCGCGCCAGGTCTCCGTCTGCCCGTAACGCAGGAGAAGATCGGACAGCTCCTCCAGCCGGGAGGCTCGTTGACGCGGTAGGGACATGGGTACTCCGATGTATCTCAGGGGCGCGTCCGCCAGGAATTGCATCCAAGCGGCCGACTTTGTGAGAGAAGGTTACAGGACGGGGATTTCGGAGCCGTGCGGGATTGAATTTAGTCGCCATAGGCCATTCCTTTATCCCGCTTCTGCGCCTTAGACAAGCCTCGTAGGAATACGTGTGCCAGTAGGGATGTCGGCAATCCAAGTAGCCAATATCCCTAGTTTCCGGACGTCACTGACCGATACATTGAGCAGGCCTCGAGCGAGCCCTCCCTCCTTGGCCGAGGCCGAAAGGACGATCCTGCTCCTTCCTTGCTGGGGGGACCGGCCCAGCGGGGCCCCTTTCTCACGACGACCAAGTATCTGGAACCACAGCTCCGGGCATGGGACCCGTCAGAGCAGCGAACGAGTCGATGAAGAAGCAAGCAGTGACATTCGCCCGCGTGAGCCATAGGCAAAGAGTCGCTGCGACAGCGCTGGAAGCGACCGAGATGGAACGCTTCATCCGTGTCGAACTCCGGTCACTCACCGAGATCCTTCGCACCGCGCCTCCAGCTTTCCGCATCGCAATCAGATCCGTCTTGCGAAGGCCGCGCCGCCGAGGGGCCGCATCAGCCGTTCGACAAGCGTCGGCAGCAGGCAAGGGGGGCGCGGGCGCCGGTGCCGGGAGGAACTGCCGGCGGCGCGAAGGCGCCTTGAATGCGGCGGGAGGCGAACAGAGGAGAAGCGAGGTCGACCATTGGCGAAGGTGCTCTTGATCGAGGACGATGTGCAGCAGGTTCTGATGACCTCGACTGCATTGCGGCGCGCCGGCCATCGCGTTCACGTTGCCGTGGACGGGGAACGCGGACTCCACGCGGCACAAGTACTGAAGCCCGACGTCATCATTTCGGACGTCTTGATGTCGGGCATCTCCGGGTTCGAAGTAGTGGCCTCACTGCGGCGGATCTCGGAACTCCTGTTCACCCCCGTGTTGCTCCTGACCTCGATGTCCGAGATGGCTCACATGCGCCAAGGGCTCACTTCCGGGGCGGACGACTACCTCACGAAACCATGCACGCCTGACGTCCTTCTGCGCGCCGTGGACGCCGCCCTGGCTCGGCGCGGGAACATGAAGGAGGCCGTCGACCATGTCGTCTCGGGAGCCGTGGGCGCAGCGGTGGAAAGGGAAAAGCAGGCGCTGGCCTTGCGCTACGAAGTGCGCCTCACCCAGGAAATGGGGGCTCGGTGGCAACAAGCGGCCGAGGGTGCAGGAGACATCGACTACCCGGCAGCCCTTGTCGTCCATGCACGGTGGAGAGGCCTGGGACCGCACTCTCCGGAGCCGGCGGCCATGGCAGCGCAGAGGCTGAAATCAGCCTACCGCGCAGCCCGGGATACCCTCTACTTGTTTGGGGCAGAGCGCGTCGTTTCGCATCCCGACGCGTTCGTCGGCATCTTTCCCTCACCGCCGGGTGAGGCGGGGCACGACTGTGCGATGCGCGCAGCAAACGCCGCGTTCGCCCTGGGGCGGCACTTCGGCCCGGCGCAGCCCGTCACCATCGGGCTGCACTGCGGCAGGCTTCATCTGGTCGCGGTCGACGATCCGCTTCATGGGGAGTCCGAATACGCCCTCTTGCCCGGCGAAACCCTGGCGACGGCCGTGGCGCTTTCAGAAGCGGCACACCTGCAAAGGTGGGGGATTGCCGCCTCTCGCGTACTCACGCGGATGCTCCGGTCACGCGTCGCGTACGGATCTTCAACCTGGACCGAGGCAGGCATCGAAGCCGTGCAGCTGAAGCCCCTTCGCCGAGGTGACACAGACGGGATGCGACGCAATTCGGCTCATGCGATGGAATCCCCATGACAACTCGACGCAAAGGCATCATTCTCGCGGGTGGCTTGGGCACACGATTGCACCCAGCGACGCTGGCCGCCAGCAAGCAGCTGCTCCCCGTCTACGACAAGCCGATGGTGTATTACCGGCTGACAACCCTGATGCGCGCAGGGCTGCGCGAGATACTGATCATCAGCACCCCGCATGATACGCCCCGGTTCCTGCAATTGCTCGGAGACGGATCGCGGGGCATCACCCTGCATTACGCCGTCCAACCGCGGCCCGACGGCGTTGCCCAGGCCTTCATCACCGGCGAGAAGGTTATGGCTGGCGGGCGTAGCGCACTCGTCCTGGGCGACAACATCTTCTACGGGCACGACCTCCAATCGATGCTGCACCGCGCTGACGCCGGGGACTGGGGCAACGGTGTTCGCTTACCACGCGAACGATCCGGAGCGCTACGGGGTCGTCACTTTCGACAGCGGCGGAAACGCCGTCAGCATCGCGGAGAAGCCAGCTCGGCCGACGAGCAATCTCGCCGTGACGGGCCTGTACTTCTACGACCCTGCTGTGGTGGAGATCGCCAAGTCCTTGCAGCCGAACGCCCGCGGCGAACTGGAGATCACGGCCTTCAACGACCACTACCTCCGGGCGGGTGCGCTCTCGGTCGAGATCATGCAGAGAGGGTATGCCTGGCTGGACACCGGCACCCACGAGAGCCTTCTCGGCGCCGGCCAGTTCATCGCCACGCTGGAACACCGGCAGGATCTGAAGATCGCCTGCCCCGAAGGGATTGCCTTCCGCTCGGGATTCATCGACGCCGCGCAGCTGGAGCGGCTCGCGCAGCCACTGCGAAAGAGCGGCTATGGCCAGTCCCTCCTGCGCGTCCGGGACGAAGACCCGCATTCATGAGAGTTAGCCGCACCCCATCCCGGAAGTCCTGATCCTCGGTGAGCGTCCAGCGGTCCCACCTTGCGCTCGCCGTAGCGCCTTCCGACGATGGCGTCCACCTATTTTTGGCGGACACCTATGCATCCCAAAAGCTCCAGTCGCCGGGGTCCACAGTGCCGAATTCAAGGCGCGGATCCTGTCCGAGTGCCGGCAGCCCGGCGCGTCGGTGTCGGCCGTGGCCCTCGCGCACGGCCTGAACACCAACGTCGTGCACAAGTGGCTCGCGGGCCGCGGCCTCAAGCGCATGGGCGCTGCGGCGCCTGCCGCCCGTGACACTGCGCCTGCCGTGCAGTTCGTCCCAGTGGAGGTGCCGCGGTCTGACTCAGTGGCCGCCTCTGCAGCCCACAGCGACATCCGCATCGAACTACAGCGCGGCGGCCTGCATGTGAAGCTCCAGTGCACTGCCAGCGCCGGCCCGCTATACGCCGCGCAATTGCGTGCCCTGGCCGATGCCCTTTGCGCCGCCTGAGGAGGCTGCCCGTTGATCCGCATCGACACGCTATGGCTGTGCACCCAGCCGCAGGACATGCGCGCCGGAGCCGACCGGTTGCTCAATATCGTCGTTAACACCGTCGGCGCGGCGCATGCGCATCACGGCTACCTGTTCGCCAACCTGCGCGCCACGCGTATCAAGCTGCTGGTGCACGACGGCTTCGGCGTGTGGTGCGCCACGCGGCGACTGCATGCCGGGCGCTTTGTCTGGCTGGAGCGGTCGCAGGTCCCAGCGGCCGCCACGCTGCAACTGACCGCGCAGCAGTTCGAAGCGCTGGCGGTCGGCCTGCCGTGGCAGCGCCTGGGTGATCTCGGCGTCATCAGCCGCTGCTGATGACGCTCAGCGCCGGGCGTTGACATCGCATCTGCTGATGCGCAGCGCGCGCTGACTCGTGCAACATTCCGAGCATGCTCGGCGACACCGCTGCTCCTCGCATCGACATGGCGCAACTGCCGCCTGAGGCGGCCGCGCTGATCACGCGGTTGCAGCAGCAGGTGCAGGCCCAGGCGCGCGAGATCGCCTGGCGCGACGCCAAGCTGGAGAAGGTCAACTTCGAGCTGGCGCGCCTGAAGCGCTGGAAGTTCGGCGCCAGGACCGAAGCCATGACCGCGCAGCAGCGCGCTCTGTTCCAGGACACGCTGGCAGAGGACGAAGCGAGCCTGCAGGCGCAGCTGGCCAAGTTTCAGCGTACCCTGCCGGAGGCACCCAAGACCCCGAAGGCACCGCCACGTCGGCCGCGCCGCCAGGCGTTGCCCGAGCACCTGGAGCGCGTCGAGCACCGCCACGAGCCCGAGGACACGACCTGCCCGAACGCCGAATGCGGCCGGCCCATGCAGCGCATCGGCGAGGACGTCAGCGAGAAGTTGGACATCATTCCGGCCAAGTTCTTCGTGCACCGGCACATCTACGGCAAGTGGGCCTGCAGGTGCTGCCAGCAGATCCACCAGGAACCGGCCGAACCGGACGTGATCGACGGTGGCATTCCGGCCAGCGGGCTGGTGGCGCACACGCTGATCAGCCGCTTCGTGGACCACCTGCCGTACTACCGGCAAGAGCCGATCAATGCGCGCTCGGGCGTGCACACGCCGCGCTCGACGCTGGCCACGTGGGGCGGTGCCGGCGGAGCGAAGCTCGAGCCGCTGTACGAGGTGCATCGGCGCTTCATCCTGGGCTGCCGCGTACTGCACGCCGACGAGACTCCGGTGCCCCTGCTGGACCCGGGCTCGGGCAAGACCAAGACGGCCTACGTCTGGGCCTGGGCGCGCAGCCACCACGATCCGCACCCCGGCGTGATCTACGAGTTCTGCCTGGGACGAGGGGCGCAGTACCCGGTGGCCTTCCTCGGTGGCAAGGGGCCACCCTGCGCGGAGCTGGAGTGGAGTGGGACCCTGATCACGGACCAGTACGCCGGCTACAACGCGGTGCTGGACGCGAAAGTCTACCCGCGGCGCAGGTCGGCGGCGTGCGCCGCGCATGCCAGGCGGTACTTCGAGGAACTAAGCCGCGGGGGTAGCAGCGCCAGCGCAGTGGCCACCGAGGCGTTGCGGCGCTGGGCGCGGATCTACCAGGCCGAGGCGGCCTTCGCCGAGATGGATCACGACAGCCGTCGCCAGGCCCGGCTGCAACTGAGTAAGCCGCTGTGGAACGAGTTCGAGGTGTGGCTGAAGCTGCAGCGCACGCAGGTGCTCGATGGCAGCAAGATCGCCCAGGCGATCGACTACAGCCTTAATGCCTGGAAGGCGCTGTCGCTGCACCTGGATGACGGCGCGGTGGCCGTGGACAACAACTTGATCGAGCGGCAAATCAAGCCGTGGAAGCTGGGCGCGAAGAACTGGCTGTTCGTGGGCAGTGAGTTGGCCGGCCAGCGCGCAGCCGTGGTGATGAGCCTGGTGCAGTCGGCCAAGCTCAATGGCTTGGACCCGTGGGCCTACCTGCGCGACGTGCTGGCGCGTATCCACTGGCATCCGAGCCAGCGGCTCGACGAACTGCTGCCGCATCGCTGGCGGCCGGACTGACACCATGGGTGTGATCACGCAGTCGGTGATGGTCCAGGCCAATATCGACGTCAACCGCATGAACCAGGCACAGAAGATCAGCTTGGCCGACGAAATCTTCGCCAAACAGCCCAACATGCTCGCCTCGATCCTTGCGTTGCCTCGCATGGGGGTGGGCATGGTGCAACTCGAGGTGCCGCTGCACATCCTGCTGGTCACGTTCCAGGCGATGAAGCTCAGCGGACATACGTGGCCGATCGTCACCGAGGACATCCAAGAGAAGTGCATGCAGCGCCTGACGGCCCGCGCGCGCTTCAACGAAGGATTGCCGGGCGACCTGGCAACCAAGGTCGTGCAGCAGTTCTGCGATGAACATCCCGAGCGCTACCTGCTCGCCTTCGTCTACGGGTACCTCGTCGACCATGACTTGCTCGCCGCACGCACCGAGGCGGAGAAGTTCCTGCTGCTGGCTGCCCTCAACCTCGCGGAGTGCGTCGCCTTCGTCGGATCTGCAACCGCATCTTGACGATCGCGCGCACGGGCACGGTTCAAGATGGTACCGCTGGACGCTCACCCTTCGGCTCGGAGGACAGCGGTGCTCCGGCCTTCAAGTCCGGTCGCCTCAAGCACGGCCGAACTCGGCAAGCTAACTTCGCTCCCGCTTGCTTCCAGACAATCGAGGTCTTCTGAGTTGGATTCTTGAATGAGCAGTCCCACCCGGCAAACGATCAGGGCCAGTCGATTGACTGGCCCTGATCACGATGGTCTATCCTCACCTCGGTGTGGACCAGCCCTCTTCAAGAAGGGCACCGTGCCTCGAACAAGCGACGATCTATACGAGCCCGGACGCAGGCGTCTGCGCGCAATGCTCCTGGGCCGGCCATGGCGGGGCCACGCGGGGCTGCGATGTCCCACCACGCTGCGGTTTGCCGGCTTCGGGCCGCTGACGCCCGGTGGACGCTGGCTCCTGCCCTTTCGGCTTCGGCCGCGGCCCCGCCTCCCACCACGTCAGCTTGTACTTCACGAATGTGCGTTCCTGGCCGGAGCCATCGGTCCAGCGCTGGCTTTCCTGGCTGCCGGTGGCCGAGATCAGTTGCCCTTTTTCGACCCGTTCGCAGAAGACTTCCGCTTCCTCGCCGTAGCAGAAGAAGGTCACGGCTTCGACGTGTTCCTCGCCGCGCGCGAAGCGGTTCGTGAGCAGGCGAAACTCGCATACGCTCGTCTGCCGCAGCATCTTGAGCTCGGGCTGGTGAGCCAGCCTGCCGTGGGCGGTGATGACGATCATGGCGCCCTACCCTCGCAGCGCTTCGTCCAACAGCCTGACCCGGTACAGATTCTTCTGGCCTTCGCTGCCGTTGCCGAGCGTCACCGGCACCTTGCCCATCGGAGTGATGGCGACGTGGTGGCCCACCGTGCAACCGGCGGCCGTCAGCTCGCGCTCCAGTTCGGCACCGCGCAACGCGAGTTCTGCGCCGTTGGCCAACCGCAAGGTGGCCTCGAACACCTCGTAAGGGTAGCGCCCCTTCGGTTTCTGAGTCTGAAAACCGGCCTTCACCAGCTTTCCCACGTACGTGAATCCCGACGACACCTTGGGCGCCACCACAGCCGGCAGCGGCGGCTCGACTTCCAGCGTGGACTGCGCGGCCTCCGCTGCTCCCTCGCGCGAGATCTCTTTACCCGAGGTTCCCGGCGCAGCTTCATGTGCCGGGGCATCCGGCGGTGCCACCCGGCGATCTCTCGCATCGCCCTTGCGCGAACGGGCTCCGCGCGCTCCGCGGCCTCCCAGGTCGTTGATCAGCCGCTCCACGGCTTGAGTGGATTGGTCCTTGATGGCATCCAGCCCTGCGGCCGGGTCGTAGGGCAGATCCGGCAGGGTATGGCGTCTTCCCCCCATCAGGGCGCGCAGGCAGGGCTCGTTGACGATCAGGTCGCGTTTGACTACGGCGAGCGCGTGGTAGACGCGCAGGTTGATCACTCCCACCGGCGGGTCGAGCCGGATCGACACGATCCGGTCTGCCACGTCGAACTCCCTTGGATGTTCCAGCGTCGCGGCTGCTTGATCCGGTGCCGGGTCGCCAGGCGCTGGCTGGAGCTGGATCGAATCCGGCACCTGCGCCCAGGACCTCGTTCGCGCAGGACGCATCCGTCTGGTGCTAAACCTGTGGAACACCCATGCCGCCACGGGAACGGCGAGCAGCGCCACGAGCCTGCCGGTCATCGCCAGGGCTCGCATCGCGACGTGCACCATGCCGGCGCACAGGGCGGCGATGAAATAACCGAAGCTTTTCATGCTGTGTTGTCCTTTCAGAACGACGCCTGCAGGGCGAGGGCAAGCCACTCGCCCGGCTCGGTTGGCGCCGTGGATGGGTGGACCGGGTCGACCGCAGCGGTCGCCTGATCAGGCGACCAGCCGAAGTCGATCAGGGCCTGGTCGAGGTCGCGCGGCTGGAACCGCCCGGCGAGCCAGTCGCGCCATTCATGGCGTTGCTCGCGCGGCCCGTTCAGCGGCAGTTCGCCGGCGCCGGAGACCAGCACCAGCTTGTTGTCCCCGGCCCATTGGGCGGCCAGGAGCACCACGCGGACGTCGTCGCTCCTCACCGGGACGTAGGCTGTCGCCTGGCTGCAAAGTCGCAGCCAGGCCTCGCGGCCGCGGCCGCCGCCCGGCATCTCCTCCAGCCGCTGGCGCCATTCCTCGGCGGCCTGGCCCATATCCGCGCCCGGGGGCACGGCGA
>Ga0255338_1001373_pt1 | contig 46769 bp, 48 predicted proteins | sample MeOH1_35cm_T4_19_FD_203715 | JGI IMG/M metagenome (GOLD analysis project Ga0255338, IMG submission 203715) | Sandy soil microbial communities from University of British Columbia, Vancouver, Canada - MeOH1_35cm_T4_195 | ecosystem: Engineered > Artificial ecosystem > Sand microcosm > Unclassified ...
TCAAGATATATATCTTCCAGTCTTTTTGCTACTATTTCATCTGAAAAACCTTTAACTGACTCGCCTGCTCCTTTTGATAGCTTACTGTATAATTGTTTATTTCCGAGAATTTTTATTACTTTCTCTGCAAAAATGCTAGAATCTTTCTCAACAAGATAACCATTCTCTTCATTTATAACTACATCCGTTAATGTATTGTCTTTAACCGCTACTACGGGAACCCTAGAAGCAAGAGCTTCAACTATTGCTAATCCTTGTGTTTCTGTTTGTGAAGCAAAAACAAAAAGATCGGAATCTGCATAGGCCTTAGGTATATCCATATGATTGATACTTCCCAAAAAATAAACATTTTTTTCTATTCCCAATTCTTTTGCCTGATTTTTCAAATTATTCTTCTCAGGACCATCTCCTATTATTACAAACGCCATTTGAGAATTTGCTTCATAAATCAATTTAAAAGCTTTAAGCAAAAAATCAACAGATTTTTCTTTTCCAAGTCTTCCAACATATAGTAGAATTTTTACTTCTTGTGAGATTTTTATTTTATTTCTTATAAAACCTTTTCCGATATCTTTGTAATAGTTTAAATCTATCCCACTTGGAAGCACTTTTATTGGTTTTTCCACTCCACATGAGACTAATTCATCCATCGCCCTACTACTAGGAGCTATAACACAATCACAAAGATTAGCTATAAATTTAGTTGCTATTTTAATCATCCTAGGGGTAACAATTTTCCCCTTAAAAAAATAATGAGTATAAGAAGTTAATAAGGTATGGTATGTGCAGACGAAAGGTATTCCTTTTACTCTGGCAATTTGTAAACCAATTAAAGACATGCTACCCCCTGAATGTCCATGAATAATGTCAAAATTGAGTCTTAAAACATCTAAAAGTTGCTTTTCAGGTATTTCAAGAGCCCAACGCATTTCTGGTGAATCAACAAATTTGACTGAGGTTAAACGATAAACATTTTTTTGTGTATCTTTATATCGAGGATATTTGGGAGCAATTATAAAAACTTCGTGTCCACGCCTTTCTAAGGCTTTAGCACTATCAACCACTGACGTGGTCAATCCATTTAATTGCGGCAAATAACTATCTGTAAAAAAACCAATTTTCATTAGATAATTTACCCTTAAGTATATACCGAAGCTGCTTACATAGCAATCTATTTGGCAATTTAAGGCTTTATTAAACCAGAGATAATTTCTGAAAGTTTATTAGGCGTTTCTATTGGCGGTACATGTCCTGCTTTTGGTATTACATGCAACTCCGTTGATGGAGAGACAAATTTATAAATTTTTTTAATTTTATTTAGAGAAAAATATAGATCTTTATCTCCATGAATTAAATACATTGGACAAGAGATTTTTTTTACCTTGGAAAAATCAAATAATACATAACTCATCCAATTCTCCTCTACTGCATCTTCTCCTTGCTTTGACTGTCTCACAAAATGATCTTTCATTCTCATATATTTACTTAAACCTTTTTCTTTAATAACAAAAAAGTCTAAAGGTAGTGTAATAAGCCTAGATCTCCATAAAAAAAATAAAAATCTAAGAGGCTTCGGTGAATTTTTTGCTCGTTTTACCAAAAAAGAAAAAAATTTTTTTATGAATCCATCCATGAATGGAGTACTTAATAATAGAAGATTATTTACTTGTTTCGGATAAAGCAACGCATATTCAATGGCAACTGTTGCTCCAACACAATGGCCTAGAAGGTTTACATTTTTTAAACCAAGATCATAAATTAGTTCATTAAAGAATTTTGCATAGTTATTTATACTTAATTCTTCATCTATACGAGAATTTCCATACCAGCCTGGATACTCTGGAATAACTATGAAATAATCTTCTTTTAGCAACGCACACAACTTAGTAAAATCTATATACAACCCTGTGTATCCATAAAATATCACTAAAGGAGTTTTTTTTTCATCTCCTATAACCCAGTATTTATACTTATTTCCTTGTCTAGAAAATTCTTTTTTTGTTAACTCTTGTAAATTAGCCATATAAAGATATACTATTAATTATAGCATGCATATTTCTACCACGATGTTGCTCTCAAACAAATTTTATATATTTACATGAACGATAATACTAATACTCAAGCACTTATTACCGTAGCTATACCAGCATATAATGAAGAAAAAACTATTGCTAATGCTATTGATTCAATCAGAAGTCAGGATATAGGCATACCTATCAATATCATTGTCGTCGACAATGCATCAACAGATAAAACAGCCGAGGTAGCAAAAAACATGGGCATTGATGTGATTCATGAATCAACTAAAGGAGTATATTACTCAAGACAAGCAGCTCTGAAGAGTATTAATACAGAGTTTGTTATTTTTATCGACGCTGATACAATACTAAGCAAACACTGGATAAGAAAAACTTATACCTATTTAAAATCACACCCTAATACAGTAGTAATAACAAGTAATTATTATTTTTATGATGCGGATTTCCCCCTCTTTTTGCTAATAACAATAACACAATTTATCTTGGCACCTTTTACTTTAATTTTGTTGCGACTATTTAGAAAACCTGATCTCTTTATGAATACAGCTTTTATTGCAAGAACTGAAGTTTTAAAAAGGATTGGAGGATTTAGTAAAGAATTCCATTTTTACGGAGAAGATATAGATTTGGGGTATAGATTTTCTAAAGAAGGGAAAGTAAAATTCTTTTTATCGCTTTTTTTCTCAACAAGCGGAAGGAGATATAAAAAATTTGGTATCTTAAAAACTCTTTTAATGTACTATGTACCGGCAACCTATATTTTGCTAGGCAAAAGAGATAAAGCCATACTTTTTTCAAACAAATACAGTTAACTTAACAAAACAAATCTGCATTGACAATTCAATTTAAACCTAAGATAATTAAAAGACATGGAAATATTGCGAAAAATCTACTTTTTTTTCCTCGATACAATGCAAACAATTCTCCTTGCAGCATCAATTTTTCTGGTGATTTATATTTTTCTTTTTAGACCTTTTCAAGTGAGCGGTGAGTCTATGTTCCCTACTTTCAAAGATAGAGAGTATATTCTTACTAATTTAATTACTCTTCGGTTTGATGACCCAAAAAAAGGTGATGTAATAGTATTTAAAGCACCAACGGACACGGAAAAAGATTTCATTAAAAGAATTATTGCAACTGCAGGAGAATCTGTTGAGCTTAAAGATGGTTTTGTTTATGTAAATGATAAAAAGGTGGATGAAAGTCCTTATCTATCAAACGACGTTAGAACCTATGGCGGTAGCTTTCTAAGTGATAATCAAATTATCACTGTCCCACAAGGAGAATTTTTTGTTATGGGTGACAACAGGCAATTCAGTTCAGACTCAAGAGAATGGGGATTTTTAGAAAAAAATAAGATAATCGGAAAATCATTCTTTGTGTATTGGCCGTTTAATACTATGCGCATTGTAAAAAATCCTTTTTTGAAATCTGAATAGTTTAGCTTGCGCTAACAGTAACTTTGTGTTTTAATACATTTGTTGCTTTAACCATGCTGAGTAAAAAAATAATTAAACTTCTAGAAAAGGACATCGGGCAAAAAAATATTTTTACAGACGCAAACACACTAAAAAAACACTCCAAAGATTGGTCATTTCATAATTCATCACTTCCTGATTTAGTTATTTTTCCAAAAACAACAAAAGATGTAAGTAAAACATTAAAAATAGCAAACAAATATAGTATTCCAGTTACGTGTTGGGGTGGGGGTTCAAGTTTGGAAGGAAATCCTATTCCAGTAAAAGGTGGGATAGTATTGGATATGACAAAGATGAATAAAATCCTCAAGATATATAAAGATGATTTACAAACTAAAGTGCAACCTGGAATTATTGGAGATGAACTAAATAAAAAATTAAAAAAATATAATCTTTTTTTCCCAGCTGCTCCGGGAAGCAGTCACCTTGCAACAATCGGAGGAATGGTTGCTAATAATGCCGGAGGAATGAATGCAATAAAGTATGGGGTGGTTGGCGATTGGATTTTAGAATTAGAATTAGTACTTACAGATGGACAGATAATACGTACTGGTAGCAGATCGGTTAAATCTGTTTCTGGGTATGATTTAAAAAGACTTTTTATTGGCTCTGAAGGAACACTTGGAATTATTACTGAAATTGTTTTAAGACTAGCCCCAATACCGGAAAATAAAATTGCGATTTTGGTAGCTTTTGAAAATATTTCAGATACAACAAAGGCTGTTCTTGAAATTTTAAAATCTAATTTAAATACTGCTGCGATTGAATATATGGATAAGGCTTATATAAAATATGTAAATATCGCAAAAAATATATCGCTTCCTGAAAAACCAACTCTTGTTATAGAATTTCACGGAAATAAAGAAATTAATTTATTGTGTTTAAAAAAAATAATAAAAATTTGTAAAAACACAAAAGGAATTTTTTATAAAGAGTTTAAGACTACAGATGAACTTAAGCTTCTCTGGCAATATAGGAGAGCAGTGCGTCCAGTACTTAATAAAATCTTGCCAAATAAAGGAGTGCTTTCTGCAGAGATTGGAATACCCATTTCAGAAGTTGAAAATTTCTTAAAAAAAGCAGAAATATTGTCAAAAAAATATAAATTGGAAACAGTTATGTTCGGACATATTGGCGATGGGAACTTTCATGGCTGGGCTTTATATGATTTGGATAATAAAAAATCCTGGAATCAGGTAGAAAAACTCAATGAAGAACTAATTAATTTTGCAATTAAAAATGATGGAACTACTACGGGGGAACATGGCATAGGGATTGGCAAAAGAAAGTTTCTCGCCATTGAACATCCTACATCTTTTTATATAATGAAAAAGATTAAAGGCTTACTTGATCCTAAGGGAATACTAAATCCAGGCAAAATTTTTTATGAATAAAAAATTACCTTATTTTATAATTGACTTTGATAGCACTTTTGTTAAGGTGGAAGGATTAGATCGTCTTGCAACCATAGTACTTAAAGATAATCCACAAAAAGAAAAAATTATTAAAGAAATAAGCGATATTACAAAAGCAGGCATGGAAGGGACAATTAGTTTCCCTGAGTCTCTTAATAAACGCCTAAAATTTTTTTATCCCGAACAAAGACATATTGATCATTTAATTGAATTTTTAAAAAAACATATTACCTTATCGGTTGAACGGAACAAAAGTTTTTTTCAAAAATTTCATGAAAATATATTTATTATTTCTGGGGGGTTTAAGGAATATATATTTCCAGTTATAAAAGAATTTGGCATAACCGAAGATCATGTTTTGGCAAATAAATTTATATATAAAAAAAATGGAAAAATTTCCGGATTTGATAAAAAAAATCCATTGTCAAAAACTCACGGAAAAGTTAAAGCAGTAGATCAATTAAAATTAAAGGGGCAAGTTATTGTTTTGGGAGATGGAATAACGGATTATCAAATAAAGGAACAGGGGAAGGCAGATGAATTTTTTGCTTTTGTAGAAAATGCAAACCGTAAAGGAGTTGTAGCAAAAGCAGATAAGACAATTACAAGCTTTGACGAATTACTACATCATTTTAATCTTCCAAGAGCTCAATCATTTCCTACTTCAAAAATGAATGTTTTACTTCTTGAAAATATAAGTAAAGAGGCTGTTAATCGATTTCATCAGGAGGGATATCATGTTAAATTGCTAAAAGCTTCTCTTTCAGAAAAGGAACTGATTAAAGAAATAGGAGATACATCGATATTGGGGATACGTTCAAAAACTGAAATTACAAAAAACGTTCTATTAAGTGCAAAAAAACTCATGACAATTGGCGCATTTTGCATCGGAACTAACCAAATAGATCTGGGAGAAGCAGCAAAAAATGGTATAGCTGTCTTTAACGCTCCCTATAGCAATACGCGATCTGTGGTGGAATTGGTCTTTGGAGAAATAATTATGCTTTTTAGAAATATTTTTGATAAAAGCATTAACATGCATAAAGGAAAATGGGATAAATCGGCAACCGGTAGTTTTGAAATTAGAGGAAAAAAACTTGGAATTATTGGATATGGCAATATTGGTAGTCAACTATCTATTCTTGCTGAAAATGCTGGAATGCAAGTATATTTTTATGACGTAGAAGATAAATTATCTTTGGGAAATACCAAAAAATGTCAATCACTAAAAGAACTTTTATCAATTTGCGATGTTATAACAGTACATGTAGACGGTGCAAAAACAAATAAAAACTTAATAGGTGAAAAAGAATTTAGCGAAATGAAAGATGGCGTAATATTTCTAAATTTAAGCCGAGGCCATGTTGTAGATATTGATGCTCTGGCGAAAGCAATAAAATCAAAAAAAATTGCCGGCTGTTCAGTGGATGTTTTTCCAAACGAACCAAAAAGCAATGCTGAAGCTTTTATCTCTCCTCTTCAGGGATTACCAAATGTAATACTTACTCCACATATAGCCGGAAGCACGGAGGAGGCTCAAAAAAATATTGGAGAATTCGTAAGTAACAAATTAATTCAGTATATAAATACTGGGAACACTGTTTTATCTGTAAATTTTCCTGAAATATCTTTACCTGAACAGAAAGATACTCATCGAATTATTCATATTCATGAAAATATCCCTGGGGTCATAGCGCAGATAAATAATATTTTAAGCGAAGAGAAAGTTAACATAGAAGGTCAGCATCTAAAAACCAATGAACAAATAGGTTGCGTAATTACAGATATTAACAAGAAGCATGATGATAATTTAAAAAATAAGCTTCAAAGAATTCCCGGAACGATTTCTGTAAGAATTCTTTATTAAATTTATATGAAAAAAATATTCTTCACCCCTGGTCCATCACAAGTATACCCTACTATACAAAAACATATTCTAAATGCTTTAAAAGATGATATTCTCTCCATATCTCACAGGAGTAAAGAATTCGAAAAAATTTATCAATCAGCATCAAGTGGTCTAAAGGATCTTTTGAAAATTCCTAACAATTATCAGATATTTTTTATTTCTTCAGGTACTGAGGCTATGGAAAGAATAATTCAAAATTGTGTCCATAAGCATAGTCATCATTTCATTAATGGCTCATTCTCTGAAAGATTTTTTGATACTGCGAAAGAACTTGGTAAAGAACCGACAAAAACAGAATCTACATTTGGTGAAGGATTTGATTTTAAAACTAATAAAATACCAAAAGATACAGAGCTTATTTGCTTTACACAAAATGAATCAAGCAGTGGGGTTAGCCTGCCGATAAAAGAAATTGATAAAATATCTAAACTTAATCCCAATAAATTGATTACCCTGGATATAGTTTCATCTGTTCCTTATGTAAATTTAAATTATAGAATGTTAGATGTAGTATTTTTCTCTGTACAAAAAGGCTTCGGTCTTCCAGCCGGACTTGGTGTTTTGATCGTAAGTCCAAAGGCAATTAATAAAGCAAAAATACTTATAAAAAAAGGGGTAGGTATTGGTTCATATCACAACTTCATATCTCTTTTAAGGTATGCTGAGAAAAATCAAACACCTGATACTCCATCTGTACTTGAAATATATTTACTTGGAAAAGTAATAGAAGATATGAAAACATTTGGAATTGATAAAATACGAAAACAGACAGAGCAAAAAGCAAAATTAATTTATGATTTTCTGGATAATCATAAAAGTTTTTCTCCCTTCGTAAGAAATAAAATATTTAGATCCCAAACAATTATTACTGTTAATGTGGGAGACAAACAAAAAATAATAAAAAATTATCTTAATGAATTAGGATTTATAGTTGGCAGCGGCTATGGACAACATAAAGATACACAAATAAGAATCTCCAATCTTCCTGCGCATTCAATTTCAGACATTAAACGACTTATTGCTGCACTGAAAAAATATTAATTAATAAGGTTTAATAAAATATCTCTTATTAGTTTTTGAGGGCTTCGTAGATTGATTTTATTTTCTTTGTTGTTTCTGATGGATCACCGGTAAATTCTACCGTAAATCGTGCGCTGCGAAGTGTCTGGGCAATTCTCACTTTCACTTTTTTTACAACATCGTCAACAAGGCGATCTTCAACCTCTTTTGCCATTTGATCTTGTTCAGGTATGTAAAGTTGTTCTCTATTATGACTTGGTTCTTTCTCCTGAACTTCTCCTTTAACTTTGCGAGCGTAATCCTCTGTCTGACGAACTGTGTAATTATCACGCAAAATTGTTTTGAATACATCAAGCATTAACTTTTGATCTCCAAGAGAAAGAAGTGGCCTCACGTGACCTTCTGTAATTACTCCAGCAACGAGTGCATCTTTGATCGCATCCGGAAGAGACAAAAGTCTAATAGTATTTGAGACTGTTGGAACGCTCTTTCCTACTCTTTTGGCAACCTCAGTTGTACCTAGACCAAATTCATCAATCAAACGTCGATAAGCCAAAGCTCGCTCAATCGGATTAAGATCTTCACGTTGTACATTTTCGACAATTGACATTTCAAGCATTCCCTGAGGGGTTGTCTCCTTTACTACAACAGGTACCTTAACAAGTCCAAGTATTTTTGACGCTCTCCATCTACGTTCTCCGGCAATAATTTGATATCCAGCGGGAGTTCTTGCAACTACAATTGGTTCTAATATTCCTTGTTCACGAATTGATTCAACTAAATCTGTTAATGAATCGGGTGTAATTACTCCACGCGGCTGAAGCGGATTTGATTGAAGTTGGTTAGTTTCTAGTTCGTAAATTTTATCAATTACGTTATTATCCATGTATTACCTCAACAAATTTTTTACCTTTAAGTGTTTTGAATTGTACAGTTCCTTCTGTAACTGCAAATAAGGTATAATCATTTCCCATAGAAACTCCGTTTCCTGGAAAGAATTTTGTTCCTTTTTGGCGGACTATGATATTTCCAGCAACAGCTTTTTGCCCACCATAAAGCTTAATACCAAGATTTTTTGGTCTCGAATCTCGATTTCCTGCTACTGATCCTTGTGCTTTTGTATGTGCCATAGTTAAATATTAATTATTATTCTTGTGAAAAATCTATCCAATAATACGTCATGTTTTCACAAATGTCAAGATTTTTATTTCTTAGTAGTTTTTTTACTATCTGGGTTTTTTTCTACTTTTTTAGATGAAGTCCCAATGCTCATGATTTGAACTTTAGTCAAATGCTGCCTATGACCATAGACTTTTCGGTATCTACTTTTTGCCTTAAATTTTGCAACACGGATTTTATCTGCTTTGATTTGGTCTAATACCTTAGCGCCAATAGTAAGACCTGTTATTTCCGGTTGACCAAGCTTAACGGTATCATCTTCAACAAAAAGTAAGACTTTATCAAAAACCACTTCTTTTCCAGCCTCAACCGGTAATTTTTCTAATTCAACAATATCTCCTTCAGATACTTTATATTGTTTGCCCCCTGAGGCAAAAACAGCGTATTTCATAATAATTTTTAAATTATACCAAATTTATTACCTTATTTCTATAGTATGTGTTTTTCTCTGAGATTTACTTATGGCTGACAGAATTCCCAAAAAGATGAAATTTGAGATAAGTGAATTTCCACCATAAGAAACAAAGGGCAGAGTGATGCCTACAATTGGCAAAATTCCAATATTCATAGCAATATTTATGGAACCTTGTATAAAGAAGAATCCAAAACAACAAGCGGAAAAAATTCTATCGAAACTATTATCTGAATTTTTAAAAATTATATAAACTCTATAATATAAAAAAGCAAATATGCAAATAATAAAAAATGCTCCGATAAATCCAAGGCCTTCTGCAATTGTTGCAAATATAAAATCAGTATGTCTCTCTGGTAAAAATTTTAGTGCGCTTTGTGTTCCTTCAAAAAGACCTCTCCCCAAAAACATTCCTGATCCCACCGTAATAATTGCCTGAATACTATTATAAGAAGTTCCCAAAGGATCTGACGTTGGATGAAAAAGAGTCAAAACTCTTTGCTTTTGATAATCATGTAAAAAAGTCCAAATAAAAGGCAGAGATAAAATTATTGGTACTAACGATAAGCCAAACAAAAAAACAGGAAAACCAACAGCAACAAGAGCAAATATAGCAACTAAAGCATAAACAAGTCCACTACCAAGGTCTGGCTGTAAACTAATTAAAAGAAAAACTGGAAGTAAAAGTAAAATACTTAAAAGAAAAATTTTGTTTTTTGAATATGACGACTGTGCTATAAACGCTGCAAAACTAATTGCTAAAAAAGGTTTTAAAATTTCAGAAAATTGTAGTGTTATACCAGATATCTCAATCCAACGAACTGCTCCCCTACTTTCAATACCTATTAACAAAACTATGGTAAGCAAAATAAGAGCAATTATATAGATCGGTAATTTAAGTTTTTTTAAAAAATCCAGACTAATTTTTGAAAAAAAGAAAAAGGCTAAAAGAGCAATTACTAAAGATACTGCCTGAGATTTTAAGTAATTTATATTTATAGTTGAGAGTGTTGTAAGACTGACAGCAATAAGAATAAATACTGGAATAAGAAGCCAAAAATCAATGCGGAAACGAGATTTCATAAATTTTAAATTTTAAATTATTTAACTATACGTCTGATTCCAAATTCTCCTTTTGTAATAGATCTAACAAGAGCATTCTTTTTTATATACCCTTCGTGTTCTTTTGGATAGTCTTCTAAAGATAAATCAATTTGTTCGTCAAGCTTGGTGCCAAGTTTTTTACGCTCATCTTGAATTTTGCGCATAATTTCTCTTGCTTCACCAAGAGCTTTAAGCTCAGGGGTCATGGTTTCTGTGTCTAATTTAACTTCAAATTCTCCTTTTTTCTCTTTAATTTCCAAAACATTAACCTCATCTTTAATAAGTTGCTTTAACTCATCAGACAAGATTCTCTCAATGGAAATAGTAAGAGATGCCAAAGGTTGTCTTACTTTTATAGATGAAGCTTTTCTTTCAGATAACGCAACCTCAACTATCTTTCGTACTAAAATCATGTCTTCTGCTAGATTTGTTGATTTTGACTTACGGTTTGTGGTTTTTGGAAAATCTGCAAGATGAACGGATTTTTCATCTGTAATATTTGTATAAATTGCCTCTGAAAAAAACGGAGCGATTGGCGCAAATAATTTACAGATATTTTTTAAAACTTGATGGGTTGTTTGATAAAATGCATTTTTATCTTCAATGTTATCCGCAGATGGACCTACGCGGTCACGGCTTCTTCGTATATACCAAGTCGAAAAGTCGTTAACAAAAGCTTTGAGAGCATTAATTGCTGTAACAGTATCATACTCATCAAGACTCTTTGTAATATCGTTAACTAATTTATCATGCAACAGTAAAATCCATTCATCTAAAACATTAGCAACTTTTAACTCTTTATTATTTTCATTTGGTTTCCATCCGTCTAAATTAGAATAAGTTACAAAAAAATTATAAACATTCCAAAGGATTAACATTGTACCGCGAACCTGCATCTTGTATTGTTCCTCAGAAATTAAAATATCTTCTCCGTGCATCACTGGACTTCCAAGCAAATATAAGCGGAGTGCGTCTCCTCCATATTTTTGAAGCATCTCTTTTGGATCAGGATAATTTTTGAAATTTTTACTCATTTTTCGTCCATCCGTACCGAGAATAACTCCTTCGACTAAAACATTTCTTGATAATATATTTTGCCCGTCTTTACGCAGATCAAGAGCATTTGCAATTACATGCAATACATAGAACCAAGCTCTTATCTGACCTGTATACTCGGCGATAAAATCCGGTGGATAAAAACTATCAAGTGCTGGTTGGTTTTTTTCAAAAGGATAATGTCTTTCTCCAAATGAAGCTGATCCTGCCTCGATCCAGCTATCCAAAACTTCAGGAACTCTATGTACGTTTTTGCCGCATTTTTCGCATTCTATGGATACTTCATCAATTTCCGGTTTGTGCAAATTAGTAATTTTTGTACCTGATCTTTCTTCTAGTTCAGAAATCGAACCAGGAACAAATCTTTCTCCACATTCACATTCCCAAACAGGTACAGGTGATCCCCAATAGCGATTACGGGAAATATTCCAATCGGGAGCATTTTCAAGACTTTTTAAAAAGCGGCCATGTTTAAAATGATTAGGAAACCAATTAACCTGCTCATTGGTTTTTACCATTTTCTTTTTTAAGTCCTGGACATTTACATACCACGCATCAATTGGGGCATAGTACAAACGCGTATGACATCTCCAACATAGCGGCACTCTGTGTTGTAAATCAGAATTTTTATAAATAAGTCCCCTCTTTTCCAAATCCTCATTTACAGCTTTATTTGCCTTCAAATAATACATTCCGCCAAAAAGTGGCACATCAGCTTTTACAGTTCCTTCTTCATCCAAATGAGACTCTATATAGACATTCTGTTCCTGCATTACTTTCAAGTCCTCTTCTCCATAAGCAGCAATTGTTACAATTCCTGTTCCTTCTTCCGCTGTTACAAAATCACCACTAATTATTTCAAAAGCCTTACCTGTAACTCTATCTTTGTAATAATCATAATGAGGAACAAACTTTTTACCAATGATCTTTTCACCTTTAAATTCTTCTATTACTTCATATTTTCCATCAAGCATTTTAATTGTTGACTTGGCGAGGATATAATATTCTCCTTCCTGCTTAACCTTTACATAGGTAAGTTTTGGGTTAACAGCTAAAACTGGTGTGTTTATTTTATTCCATGGTGTGGTAGACCACGCTAAAAAATATGTATTTTTTTCGTCTTCTAGAGGATATTTATAAATTGTTGATGGATCGACTGTTTCTTTATAATTTTCAGCGTCCATCGCGACTTCGAAATTTGAAATTGGGGTAGAACAATGCGGACAATAAAGAGAAACTTTAAGACCTTTGTAAATAAATCCTTTATCATACATTTGCTTAAACACCCACATTACTGACTCCATATGGGAGATATCCCAGGTTTTGTAAGCATTCTTAAAATCAACCCAACGACCGATGTGGTCAACATACCATTCCCATTCTCCTGAAACTTGGTTAACGTAATAAAGACAGCGCTCAATAAACTTCTTAACACCAACAACATCTTCAATATCTTTCTTGCGTTTTATCTCAAGCTCTCCTTCTACTTTGTTTTCTATCGGCAACCCATGTCCGTCCCATCCCCACACTCTGCGTACTCGATAACCCTTCATGGTAAAGTAACGTCCGAAGACATCTTTTGGAAGACTTGAGAGAAGTGAGCCATAATGCGGCATGCCGGTAACAAAAGGCGGACCATCTAAAAAAGTCCAATCTCCGTTTGGCGCATCTTTTTCAAGCGATTTTTCAAAAGTCTTGTTTTTTTTCCAATATTGTAAAATTTCTTCCTCAATTTGGGGAAAATTAATATTTGACGAAACAGGTTTAAACATGAGTATAATTTTAGTCTAAACGCGAGCGCAATTCAAGCAAGAAGCTATTTAAGACCGGTTATTCCAACACTTGGATAAGTTGAGGCATTTGCTGTACACGTGGAGCCAGTTTTACCTTCTAACGATGACCAGACAATCCAAACTGTATCAGTTTTATTGCAACCAGCTCTTGTTTTCTCTCCTGATGATTCTCCGGGAACATAAACAATAGCATCTGTTCCATTGTTTTCATAACAATATCCATTCTGAACAACTCCTGAGTTCCCACAAGCAGGAGTAATTGCCGCTGGAATACTTTTAAGTTCACCTGACTCCTGAAGACCGGTAAGTCCACCGACTGTACCCGATGTCATCCACAAATTTCCTGAAGTTGGATACTCTCCGTTTTGGGTCGTATAATAAGCTTCTATAGCTCTTCCCAATTGGTTAACTGTAGTTTTTCTTCCTGCATCCCGGCCTTTTGCTAACTGTTCAAGAGGATTAACAGCTACCAAAATAGAACCAGCCAAAATTCCTAGAATAGCTATAACTACTAAAAGTTCGATTAATGTAAATCCTAAGGAAAAATTTATCTTTCTACTCACAGATATATAAAGGACGATAATCCTACATATCTAGTACAACATATATTTTGTATTACTGTCAAGAGACCGATGGTTTCCCGAAGAGTTTTTGTCTAAAATTATTAAGCGTTCCCATTTTTTCCATTTTTAATAAGTCCAGAGCCAAATCTTTTGCCAGATGTTCGTCATTCTCTACGAATTCTTTAAATTGGTCAAAATTATACTCTAAAATTTCTATTTTTTCTCCTGAGTCTAACTTTGGCTCCGCAACTTTTTTACAGTTTCTTGCAATAAAAAAATGGATATCCCACTGCAATTTTGCAAAGTTTGAATATGTTCTGAAAAGCTCCCAATCATCTGAGACAAGCCCTGATTCTTCAAGTAATTCTCTCTTAGCAGTTACTAATGGTTCTTCCTCTTCCTCTGCTCTACCTCCTAAAAGTGAATAGTAATTGTGTCTATGAGGCTGAGACTCACGGGAAATAAAAATTTTATCTCCTTGTGTCGGGATAATCTGAATGGTATTAGGGCGCTTAACAGCTTCAAAAGTTTCAGTGCTTCCATCAAACATTTCCTGATCCCACTGATAAACGTCAAAAATTTGTCCTTTAAAAACTAATTTTGCTTGAGATGGAATTTTCATAGCCTCACGTATGTGTTCATACTAACTTGAATTCAATTAGTAGTCAATAGATACAAACATGAAGATTTCTTTAACTAACCCCCTTTAACACAGATCAGATAACCTCCGCTTGATATTTTACATTTTCCTTCAACTTTTTGACCGTTTGAAGAGAAATATGAACAATGAGAATTGTAACTTTTTCCAAAACAGGCATATACTGCTTCGTCTAATTGCTGATCTTGATTATTTTGCTCAGCCTGTGCTGTAGGGGTTGGAGTACTAGTAGGAGTAAGCGTAGGTGTTAGGGTAGATATAGGCGTGTTTGTTGCTGTTGGAGAGCTAGTTGAAATGTCTGGGGATGAAGTTGGAGCTACTTCTTGCTGTGCTTGATTTTGCTGAGTTTGTATAGTAGGTGATGGTGTGATTGTAATATTTAGATTTTGTTCTGTTTTTTCATTGTTAAAGCTAGAATTTATATTTTTACTAACAGTTTCTGTCGCTGACTGAACAAATTCTTTAGTACTATTAATAACGCTTTTCCAGTTTTGATTTGCAGGTAGAGTTCCTACATATGCAGGATTTACAACCTCATAAACTCTTTCCAGAGGATAATCAATTTTAAATAAAGATAAAATAGCAGGAACTGCAGCAATAACAAGAACTGCAGCAATCTCACTAATTATTATCCATTTTTTCTTCTTTTTTGTATCTAAGTATTCATATGTACCTAGAGGTAAATCAGGCAAATCAGAAGGTGGCTGCTGCATAGTATCCATATATGCTAAGTATTCCAAGATAGAGAGAGATTGTCAATCTTAAGAGGATATTAAAGAGCAAAAAGAAAACAAATACCAGCAAAGCTAATTGCAGCTCCAGAAAATCTAAGCATTTTTAATGTTAGATTTGTTTTTCTGGCTGAGTAACCAATCAATACACCCATTGCATGAAGAAGTGCTGTTGAAAAGATAAAACCGGTTATATATAAAACCTGATTAGCAATCATTGGCATTTCTTCTCCATGTGAGTGTCCGTGAAAAAATGCAAATATTGCAACACAAAGAACTGCTAAATGCGTTGGAAGTTTTTTTGATAATGTCATCAAAGCACCAAAAATTAGCACTGACAATGCAATTCCTGTCTCAACCAGTGGAACTTTTAAGCCAATTATTGCAAGTAATCCACCTATAACCATGAATATTAAAAATGTTGATGGGACAATCCAAGTAGTTTTTCCGCCAGTTTGTGTGGCAATTATACCAACCGCAATCATTGCTAAGAGGTGATCAAGTCCCAATAAAGGATGAGTTAAACCGCTGGCAAATCCATTTCCACCAATAAGATGAGCATAAGCAGGTGTTGGAAAAACAAAAAAAATTATTACGAGGGAAAGAAAAAGTTTTATTAAAGTTCTTACCATATATATTTAAGAATATAATAAATCAACACTTGAAGTCAACATTATATTATAATTTAATCATGAAAAGAATTGGATTTATTCTCATTGTCATTTCTTTTTTAAGCGTTATTTTTACTTCACAGTTGAAACTAGTCAACCAGCAATCTCAGGAATTTGATGAAGGAGTATATCTAACCACCTTTCTTCTTATCGATAAAGGGCATCTCGCATATAAAGAAACATTTTTATCACAGCCTCCTGGGTTTTTGTTGAGTACATACCCCGGTTTTGTCTTTTTTGGAAAAACACTCGAAGCAGCAAGGTTAACAATTGGACTATGGTCAATAATTGGACTACTTGCCATTGTTTGGATCTGTATTGAGCTAAAAAATAAATGGGCAGGAGTTTTTACTTTGGGAACATTGTATTTTCTACCTTATTATTTTGACCAAACCCTTGTTTTCCATTCTGATTTATTGATTACTACTTTTTCACTTATAACTCTTGGCTTTATTTTTAGATATATAAATACAAATAAAATAATATGGTTTACATTTGCTGCTTTTTTTATAAATTTATCTTTTTGGACTAAGTACGATTTCTTTTTAATTCCAGCCCTCTTTGTAATGTTATTAATTTTAATAATAACTAAGAAACTAAATTTTTCAAAAATAATTAGACTCTTAAGTGTATTTATAAGTGTAAGTATTTTATTTTTTCTTATATTTATACTTCCCTTTGGTATCCAATCAATAATAAAAGACACGCTGGGACTACGTTTAGATGCTGCACACGTTAACTACAGCCAATCCTTAGCATTTTTTGAATATATATGGAGAGACTTTCCCCTCGCACTGTTAACTGCAGGTGCAATAGTGATTACGTTTCTAAAAAAAGATTCATTCCGTTTTCCTTTACTTCCTCTTCTTGTTTGGACACTTACAGTTTCTGTAATTTTTATTTTTTATAAACCTCTTTTTATTCATCATATGGTTATTTATGCTGTTCCTCTTGTATTATATTTTTCGATATCTCTTGTATCTTTACTTAAGAAACGAATACGTTTTTACCCTTTGATAATTTCTTTTTTTGCATTGTTAGTGTTAATAAATTACTTATCTTTAACTTCAAAAAAAACTACTAATATTCTTTCTTCTGATCAACAGAAAGCAATAGTGCTCATAAATAATTTCACCAATAAAAATGAAAGTATCGTAACCGATGATGGTATTTTGAGTGGAGCCTCAAATAGACTACCTCCTCCGGAGTTATCAGACCTTTCTTCTGTAAGAATAAATTCTAATAACCTTTCGCCCGAACAATTTAAACGGATTATTGATAAAGAAAAACCAAAACTTATTATTCCTTGGAACGGAAGATTGAACTCTATGGTAGGCTTTAATGATATTCTCGAAGACTACTCCCCTCTGGAAACTATTAATGGCAAAACTTTGCATATCCGAATGAACTAAAAATCAATTTCTTTGTCTTAAGAATGCGGGGATGTCCCAATCGTCTTCAGGGGTTTCTTCTTTTTTTGGTTGCTCTGGTGTTTGCTCAGAATTATTCATCTGTTGAGAAGCTGTAATTTCAGATGGAGAAACCATTGGGTGTGGTTTAATCTGTGGTGTTGGCTGTGGTATGACAAATTGCTGTAATCTTTGTTTTGTCTGGTCAAAGCCTGTTGCGACTACAGTAATTCTGATCTGGTCATGCATAGTTTCATCAATAGTTGCACCAAAAATAATATTTGCGTCAGGATCTGCAGCTTGAGAAATAATTTTTGCTGCTTCATCTACTTCAGTCATTGTCAGGTCATTACCACCGACTATATTGAAGAGAACTCCTCTTGCTCCTTCCATAGAAATTTCAAGAAGGGGAGAGGCAATAGCTGATCTAGCTGCGGTTTGAGCACGATTTTCACCAATTCCAGATCCTATTCCCATAAGAGATGATCCGGCATTGGACATAATAGTTTTTACATCCGCAAAATCGACGTTAATAAGACCAGGCAATGTAATAATTTCTGAAATTCCCTGAACACCCTGAGTAAGAACTGAATCAGCAACCTTAAATGCATCTAGAAGTGAAAGCTTACGATCAACCACATCTAAAATTCTTTGATTTGGTATGACGATTAAAGTATCAACTTTATCTTTAAGCTGGTCTATTCCCTCTTCTGCCTGAACCATTCTTCTTGTTCCTTCAAAAAGAAATGGTTTTGTGACAACTGCAACAGTTAATGCTCCAACATCTTTGGCTATTTGTGCAATAATAGGTGTTGCTCCTGTTCCTGTGCCTCCCCCTTCACCAGCTGTTAGAAAAACCATATCAGAACCTTCCAGCATGTGTTTTATTTTTTCTACTGATTCTTCTGCTGCCTGTTTTCCTATATCCGGATCGCCACCAGATCCTAAACCTTTAGTAAGATTTTCTCCTATATGGATTTTTGTGTCAGCTTTATTAAGAAGAAGTGCTTGAGCGTCGGTATTTACAGCGACAAAATCAACTCCGTGAATTGCGCCGTGAGCTATCATTGAAGAAATTGCGTTGCTTCCGCCACCACCGATACCAACTACTCTGATTTTAGCGAAATTTGTTGATTGAGGACGAATTAACATAGTAATTAGTGTTGCCCAAATCCTAGCAGATAAAAATACGAAATGCAAGTCGTATTTAGTGGTTTAATTTTTCTAAACCACTATCTATATTTCATTTTTATTGTGATGGGGCAGCTGGAGGAGTTCGACTTTGAGCTATTACTTCTTGAGCTCTTTCTACAAATTCCATAAGTACTCCCCTTTTCCTCTCCGGATCCCTCTCTGACCTAACTTCAAGCACTTTTCGGCCTTCAGCAGCAAATTGCTCCTGACCATCTCCAAAAAGCTCAGATCCAATTTGTCTTCTCAAATTTCGTAAAGCAGAAAGCATTTGCTGCCTTGCAACTATTCCTATTTTTGCCGCCTCTGATATTGTTCCACGTCCACGCGGGCTATTTTTTCTCATATACTCTCTAAGAAATCTACCTGCAATATCCTCAGAGCGTACCATGACCATAAAATCTCCTAACGGCGAATCAGATGTATGAGTAATTTCAAAAAAACCTCTTAACAAAACCTCTGCCCCCATATAAGATTTTCTCAATTCAGAAAGAAGTCCAGCATCAATCTCTACTTCTGGGTGGCGCCTGAGGACATCAGATAGAACGACTCCAGAATTACTTGCGTCTTGTTCCATGCAGTTAAGGAATAAATGTTTTTATAAATCCAATTGTTTTTTTAGTTAATTTTGAAAAACCAAAACCACCTATTCTTGGAAGAGAAAATCCACCAAAACTACTTGACCTAGAGGTAACATTTTTAGCTCCATACAAAATAAGTCCTACAGATGTAGCAAAAGCAGGATGTTGCACTTCATCGATAATACCCTTCACATCTGTGGGCACTCCAATTCTAACAGGCATAGCAAGGGTTCTCCTTGCCGATTCTCTAATACCAACTGTTAAAGCTCCGCCACCTGTTAAAACGATTCCAGCCGGAGTTTGTCCACCAAAACCGCTTTTTTTGATTTCGTTTCCTATCATCATACAAATTTCATTTAATCTAGGACGAATAATTCCATCAATTAATGTTTTTTGCGAAACTTTTTTGACCTCTTCAGGAAGACCAAGAGAGCTTAAATCAATTTCATCTGAGCGTTTTGATTTTTCTTCATCTGTTTCTTCTTCCATTTCCTCTGTCTTTACGTGTTGTTTTGTAACACCCTGAGATAAAAATAATTTAATCTTTTCTGCTGACTCCAGAGATATACGAAGTCCGATTGCAAGATCATTGGTAACGTGTCTTGCTCCGATTGGCAAAACCGATGAATACGATACAGATCCTTCTGTATAGATTGAAATATCAGTTGTTCCTGCTCCTACATCAACTAAAATCACACCCAACTCCTTCTCTGTATCAGATAGAACTGATAATGAACTTGCATATCCGCTAAACGCAAAACTATCTACATCAACTCCTACTTCAGAAAAAGCTTTTTCAAGATTACGTACTGTAACTCCGTTTCCGGTCACTATATGAGTATCAACTTCAAGACGAATTCCGGACATCCCCACTGGATCTTTGATACCTTCCTGACCGTCAACTATATAATTTCTAGGAAGTACATGAATAATCTCACGTGTTGAGGGGATTGAGATAGCTTTGGCTGCATCTATAACCCGCATCAAATCAGTCGCTGAAATTTCACCTTTAGGATCAGCAATAGCAACCACTCCTCTTGAGTTTTGACTTTCAATTTGGCTACCCCCAAGGGAAACGATTACATGTGAAGCGGAGTATCCAGCCATGCGCTCTGCGGATTCCAAAGAAGTGTTAATTACTCCAACTGCCTCTTCAATATCAACTATTTGTCCTTTTCTGATTCCTTGTGATTTAACCTCGGAAACTCCTAGTACATGAACAGTACTATCCACTACTTTTCCGATAACCGTAACTATTTTATAAGTACCTACATCTATACCAACTACTATTCTTGGTTCATTCATAAATTTTTAAAATACAATAACCGGCTTGTCATATTGCAAGTCCAGCTTCTTAAAATCCCTACTTTCCATTGTAAGCCTATGAAGTATAAATTGTAAAGAGGATATTTGTTCGTTTAGATCCTTGCTCTGGGAAATAATAACTTCAGCGTTATTTTTTAAATTTATTTTATATACGCCACCCGAATTATTTATTGAAACAAATTCAACATTTTCTTTTTTGAGTGCATTTTTAAGTTCATTGATCTTTTTTTCATGCATTGCAGAATTTGTAGCAAATACTCCCGACGCAAGAGGACTAATGTAGCTTACTTTTGATAAAATATTTGCCCAAATCCAATAAAATAATAAAGCACTTGAAAGTAGTATAAAAATAACACTTAAAACTGCTACTTTTATTTTTTTATTTCTGTTTTTAAGTTTTTTTCTGTTGGTTAACATGGACTATAACGGAGATGATTTTCTCTGCCGCTTCTTTTTGTATAAACTTTTTTGCTTCTATAGCATGATTTTTATATAAATCTATATTTTTTAGCATCTGTTTTATTAATTCTAATAATTTATCTCCAGTCAAATCTTTTTGCTGTGCTATCTCTGCTAAGCCGATCTTTTTTACAAATTGCGCATTTGTTAATTGCTCATTTCGTTGGCCAAAGGGAAGAGGAATAAAAAGAGCAGGCTTACCTAAATGAATAATTTCTGTAACAGAATTAATTCCGGATCTGGAAATAACAAGATCTGCTTTTTCTAAAACAGAAAAAACCTGCCCTGCTTCGATAAATTTAATTAATGCATATCTTTTCTGTAAATCTTTACTCAAACTCTTCTTTTTTTGAGAAAGTCTATCAAAATCCCCAAATTTCTTTGCATCGCCCGTTTGATGAATCACAATATATTCCACCAAAAGTTTTTCTATAATTTCTTCTATTAAAACATTAATAGCGTGTGCTCCACTGCTACCACCAGTAACATAAATAACTGGTAATTTTTCATCAGGAATATTGAATTGAGAATTAGATCCCTCATTTTTTTTAAGAGGATTTCCTGTAAACACAACTTTATCTTTTGGAAAATATTTTCTTGAATCTTCCCACGAAATACAAATTTTCTCTGCAAATTTACTGACTATTTTATTAGCAAGTCCTGCTGTAAAAGTTTGTTCATGTACAATAATTGGGATATTAAATGATTTGGCAATAAAGCAAATAGGCAAAGATACATATCCGCCAAATGAAACTACAACATCCGGTTTAAAATTTTTTATAACTTTTATTGCTTGCAAAATTCCAATAGGCATTTTTGCAAAAATGTTTAAGCTCTGGAAAGACAATTTTCTTTGCAATCGTCCTGTGGTGATAGATTCAAATCTTAGTCCCAAATTTTGTGCGGTTTTATATTCAAATGATAAAGTTTTATCAGCTTCAAAAGAATATTTTCGACCAACAATTAACACTTCCCAATCCTTTGGAATTTGTTGAAGTACAGAAAGAGCTGCCGCAAAATGCCCGCCACCGCCAGCAACAACCAGAAGTTTCATTAAATAATTATATCACTTTAAACCTTGTTTTTTGAAATATTAAGAAGTATTCCTATCGCAGCCATATCTACAAGAAGTGCAGATCCACCGTAGGAAATAAAAGGCAGAGGAACACCGGTTAAAGGAAGGAGCGCTGTCATAGAGCCAAGGTTTAAAACAGCCTGAATACCTATAAATGAAATTATCCCTGCGGCAAAGAGCTTTCCAAACGTATCTCTGGCATGAGATGCTATATAAAATCCTCTCCAAATTAATACAATGAATGCAATAACCAAAAGACTTGCTCCTACAAATCCATATTCCTCAGCAATAATTGGAAAAATAGAATCTGTAACATTTTCAGGTAAATAGGCAAATTTTTGTAAAGAATTTCCAAGTCCTAGACCAAAAACTCCTCCGCTTCCAAGAGCAATTAATGCCTGTTTTATATGATATGACGCTCCCTCAAGTGATTGATCAACATTTAAAAAACTTGTTAAACGAGCTGCTCTATAAGGAGCAATTTTGATAAGAATAAAACCAATAATTCCCAAAATTGGCACACCTATTAAAAAATGTTTCACAGATCCACCTGACAAGAAATAAATAATTATTGCTTCAAATAAAATTATCCCCGCTGTTCCCATATCAGGCTCAAACATTACTAACAATAAAACAGCCCCAATTAGTAAAGAAAAAGCAAGTAAGCGTCCTTTTTCTTTTGTAGAAAACCAAGCAGACAAATACAAAGCAAGTACAAGTTTCACAAACTCAGCAGGCTGAATACTTACAAAATGCAAATTGATCCAACGATGTGCTCCTTTAGCCCCAATTCCAAGGCCCGGCATAAACACTGCAACAAGAAGTATTAAAGCAATTATTAAAAGCGGCAATGCTAAATTAAACAATCTATGATAATCAATGTGAGAAAAAACAAAAAGTGAAAAAAGACCCAAAATTACCCAAACTGTTTGATCTTTAATAAAACGATAACTATCACCGAATAGATTAAAAGCTAAAACAGATGAAGCATCATATATCATTAGGAGACCAAATAAAACTAAAATAACGGTAACAATTAAAAGAGGCAAGTCTAATTGTTTCATTGTAAATAATACTAAAAGATTAAATTAATGCAATAAAAATACCTAAAAATGCTAAGAAAAATCCTATCAGCCAAGCTCTCATTACGATTTTAGGCTCTTCCCATCCTTTATTTTGAAGGTATAAATGGAAAGGGGCAACTGTAAGTAATTTTTTTCCTAAATATTTTTTACCCAATAATTGAATCATAGATGAAGCAACTTCGATAACAAAAAATCCACCAATAATAATAAGAGCAAAAACTTTTCCCGTCAAAAGCCCGATTACAGCAAGCACTGCTCCTAGAGATAACGAGCCAACATCTCCAAGCCATAATCTTGCTTTATAAATATTAAAATAAAGAAAAGCACCAATGCTGCCTATTAAAACAGAAAGAAAAATACCTAAAGCTTCATCAATACCTGTCGAATTAATAACCAAAAAAGCGATTAAACATATGAGTAAAAGACCTGTTGCTAATCCATCTAATCCATCTGTTATATTTACTGCGTTAACAAACGATACAATAACAAAAGCTGCAAAAGGTATAAACAGTATGCCTATGTTCCAAATTCCAAAACCATGAACAAAAATAAAAGAATAACTTAGTTGAAAATAAAAAATTGAGGCTATTATAAGAGCAAGGATCCATTGAATAATAAATTTATGCCTAAAACGAAGACCAAAAAAACCTCCTTTTACGTGGATCATCTTCTTAAGATCATCGTAAAAACCAAGCAAACCAAATCCAATGAATGCAAAAAATATTACAAAAATCTCCCATGGTTTAAGAGTTAAATTAAAAATACCATATGCCCAAAAAGTCCAAACAGTAACTACAAGAAGAATAAGTAAACCTCCACCTGTTGGCGTACCGACTTTCCATGAATTAAACTTATCAAAAATTGGTGTTTTCTTGTTAAACATATCTTTTGTTACCTGATTTTGGCGGCGAAGTTTTACTTTATAAAGAAAATCAATAAATGGTACCAAAAGAATTGCTGTAACGAAAAATGATGACAAAACTAACCCAAGTAATTGTTCCATAGTATTAAATTATATATCCGGGGCTCTAATTTAGCAAATTCCCGTATTAGATTAGAGAAACTATCTCTCCAAGGTGATCTACCTCTGCATCAGGAGAAAACCCTTCAATTGGTAATTGATGTAAGGCATACTCACCTCTTTTTACCCAAATTGTAAAAACAGATGGAAAATTTTTTTTAACTGCAGCTAGAATAGGCAAACTATCATCAACCAAGAATACACTATTTGTATTTCCATATTTTTTAATTAAGGATTCAATTTCTGTAACCTTCGCTGGAAATATATGGGTATGTTCCTCTAAAAAATATTTTTCAATATTTGTTTTTTTAAGTTTTTTCTTTTGAAATCCTATATCACCTTGAGAAAATATACCAAGATCTGCGGTTTTTGAAAGCTTTTCTAAAACATCTAACACTTCTTCATAAAGAGAAAAATGCTCTAAATTGCTTTCCTTAAATTTTATTGTGTTAAAAAGGGTATTATCGATGTCAAATAAAATTATTTTCTTATTCTGCATTATTTAAATTAAGTCTATAAACATTAGTCTCTCTTTTTTTAAATCCTAATTTTTCATAAAATTTATTTCCCTGAATTTTTTCCGGGCTGGATGTAAAATCAACATATTCTGCTCCTTTTTCTCTTGCAACTTCTAGAGCTTTGTTAAATAGCTTAGTACCGATTCCTTTTCCCCTATAATTTTCATCGACAACAAAATCGTCAAGGTAAGATTTTTTTATGTAAGGAATTCTATAAACGATGATAGTTATCATCCCCACAATTTTTTGATTATCGACATCCCTCGCAATTAATAAATGTGTACTTGAAGAATTTAACATCTCATAAAAATCACCCTCTGTTAATTCTTTATAAGAATTTCCGAGTTGTGAAACTAAATTTTTTATAGATAAAGAGTCATCGTGAGAAAATTTTACTAATTTTTCAATAATAATTTTATTTTCCATAATATAACCTCTCTGCTTCTTGAAGCTCTTCTTTAGTATTTATTCCTCTCCATGTTATATTGCCTGCTGCCAGCGTGTCAACTTTTTCATTATCTTTTATTGCTAAATCGATAAGGTTTGTTAAATAATATTCTCCTGTAACTGTACTTTTTTTAAGTTTAGATATATATTTTTTTAAAAATTCGATTGAAAAAATAAAACACCCCGGATTTATTTCTTTTATTTTTTTCTGACTCTCTGTCGCATCTTTTTCTTCAATTATCTCTAGGATTTTACCATCACTACCCCGTACAATTCTCCCCAAACCGATTGGATTATCAAACTCAACTGTTAAAAAAGTAATTGCGTTTCCTTTATCTTTATGGAGCTTAAGCAACGAATTGATAGTAGGAACATTTTTTTTTGAATGTAAAAAAATGTCATCTCCATAAGTTACCAAAACATCTGTAATTTCTGTTGGCAATTCTTTTAATCCAAAAGATAGAGCATCGCCTGTACCGAGTTGCTCTTTTTGTTCCGCAAAAATAATATCTTCTCCAAGAAGCGCATCTTCTACAGACTGTCTGTGATGACCAACAACCACAACAATGTTAGAAATATCAAGATCTTTTAAGAAATGTACTATATGTAGGATAATTGTTTTTTCTCCAAAACGAAGTGTTACTTTATTATGTGAATCAAGCTGCATTCTTTTGCCTTTTCCAGCAGCTAGAATAATTGCGCCTAAATTTTTATTCATGTTTTACTCTTTTTATATCTGCACCAAGTTTTTCAAGTCTTTTTTCAATAGTTTCATATCCTCTATCTAATTTTTCTACTCCAAAAATAGTGGATGCTCCTTCTGCACATAGAGCAGCAATAACAATAGCAGCTCCGGCTCTTATATCAAGAGAGGTCATAACTGCGTTATGTAATTTTGTTGGACCTTTTATTTCGACTGCATGAAAATGTTCTGGTTTTTTATCTTCCAAATTAAAGTTATAAATTTCATCTGGGTTTTTTACCTCAGGATTAAAAAGTATTGCATTTGCTCCCATTTTTTTAAGATCTTCTATGTATCCTAACTTACTTTCAAAAACAGTTTCATGAACAACTGAAGTTCCTTTTGCCTGAGTCATCATTACAGCCCAAAGAGCCTGCCAGTCAGTTAAAAAACCGGGGTGAATACCTGTTGTAACATCAACAGCCTTCAGGGTACCATTGGCATAAAATCTAATACCATCTTTTTTTATCTCATAACCTGATCCTGTTTTTTTATAATGTTCCAAAAAAGAATCAATAGCAGCAATTTGAGCATCTCTAATAAACACATCTCCACCTGTAACAACTGCTGCAATGGCAAAAGTAGCAACCTCAATTCTATCAGGGCTTATTGTATATTCTCCACCGTGTAGTTTCTCTACACCAACTATAGTAATCTCACGCTTACCTGAACGTGTAACATTGGCACCCATCGCATTTAACAAACCGATCAAATCATCAATTTCAGGCTCTTCTGCAGCGTTAGTTAGGATTGTTGTACCTTGGGCAAGAGTAGCAGCAAGAATCATCGTCTCAGTTCCTGTGTGAGTATTTTTGTTGAAATGATATTTATCGCCTTTTAACCCTTTTGTTTTTGCATGAAAAAAACCATCTCCACTTAGATATTCAATGTCAACATTCATTGTTCTTACTCCATCAATAGTGCGGTCGATTGGACGAGCACCAAGCCTACATCCACCTGGATTTGGGATGATTGCCTCACCGGTACGCGCTAGAAGCGGAGCTATAAACATTGATGAAGCACGAACTAAAGCTGCCTTTTCCAAAGGGACGGAAGGATGAGAGATTTTTTTTAAATGAACTTCTACTGTATGACCGTGAACTTCAACATGAGCACCAAGTGTTTTTAAGATATCAATCATTACAAAAATATCTGAAATTAAGGGAATATTGTGGATTTTCACCTTTTCTTCTGTTAAACAAGCAGCAACCAAAGCTTTTAAAGCGGAATTTTTTGAACCACTAACAGTAACCTCTCCTTTTAACTTCTTCCCACCGGTAATAACAAATTTTTCCATAATCTCAGGCAAATTCCAGTTTTGAATGAATAGTGTAAATATCTCCTGCTCCCATAGTTACAATTATGGTATCCGAGCGGAATCTATTGTCGTTTATATATTTTACCACAGAATCGAGATCAGAGATAAAATGAACGTCATTTTTATTGACTAAAATTGCCTGAGCCAGTTTTTCACCAGAAACAGAATTATCAGGAAGTTCCCTAGCTGAAGCGAAAATTTCTGTAATGACCACAAAAACTTCATCTATATTATCAAATGCTTTTTTGAATTCTTCAAAAAGTAATTTTGTACGCGAATATGTATGTGGTTGAAAAATACACACAATTTTTTTATTTGGATATTGCCTTCTTAGGGTAGTTAATGTTTTTCTTATTTCTGTAGGATGATGAGCATAATCATCATAAACTTTTGCTCCTGAAAGAAGATCACCAATAAATTCCAGTCTTCTTTTGGAGCCTTTAAAGGCAAGTAGTCCTTTTTTAATATTTTCAATTGAAAGTCCTAATTCCAAACAAAGAGCAATTACAGAAAGAGCATTTAAGGCATTATGCTCGCCAGGTACACGAATGACAAATTCCCCAAGCATCATTCCTTTTGTTTCGACCCAAAAAAATGTTTGGTTACCTGAAATATTTACCTTAGTTAATACATAATCATTATCGGGATTAAAACCATAAGAAATAACTTTTTTGTCATAAGTTGATATAATTTTTTTTATTTCCCGATCGTCGCCGCAGACAATTAAAGCTCCATTTGGACTTATTTGAGAAGCAAATTGAGAGAAAGCATCACGGATCTCATCAATTGAGTTATAAATATCTGGATGGTCGTATTCTATGTTTGTAAAAATTGCAAATTCCGGATTTTGCCACAAAAATTTTATAGTTTTGTCATATTTTGGTTCAGAAATATATTCATCTGCTTCGGCGACAAAATAATTTCCCCGTCCAAAATGACCAGGAAGCGGTAATGATCCAATATTACCTGTACCTATAACATAAGATGGGTCAAGTTTGTTTTCGTTTAAAACAGTTGCGAGCATAGCAGTTGTTGTGGTTTTCCCGTGGGTTCCTGTCACAGATATTCCTTTCCATTTCTTGCCAAAAATATTTCCCTTCATGAAATATCCAACAGCTTCCCCTTGGGTAATCACAGGAATTTTTTGAGCTTTTGCAGAAATAACTTCAGCATTATCAAACCCACCATGCGCTCCAGTTGTGATTACTAAATCGGGGTTACTAATATGTTCTCCGCTAAATCCAATTAAGGGTTTAATTCCAGCCTTTTTTAAAGCAGCATCTGTAATAAATTCTTTTTCAAGATCAGAGCCTGTAACTTCAAATCCTGCTTCTTTGGCGATAATGGCAAGAGGCGTCATTCCAACACCTTTAATTCCAACAAAATGAATATGTTGTTTTTTCATCTAAGGCTATTTTAGCATACCAATAATTCCCATCACCTCACCAAAATCCTCTCCTTCCCTTCGATAGGAATAAACATCTTCGTGGTCAAAAGTGCAATAATCTCCGTCTTCAATATTTTCTGCTGATATCCCTAAGGACTGTAACTGATCGTTTGCAACGCTTACTAAATCAAAAAACAACTTGTAATCACGTTTGCTGATAAATTTTTCCCAATTTGGAAATTTTTCAATAAATTGATCTGCTCTTTCTTTCGGAATACTATAACAACATACTTTTATACACGGCCCAATGCCAACTATAATATCTTTTGCATTACTACCTTTTGAAAATAAATCTGAGACTGCTACCTTTATAATTTCATTAAATAATCCCCTCCAGCCGGCATGCACTGCTGCAGTTAGATGATTTACCGGATCATAAAATAAAAGCGGGATACAATCAGCGGTAATAACTCCTAAAAAAATATCCTTTTCTTTTGAAATTAATCCGTCTGTATCCGGTATTACCTTACCGCAATCTTTTTTTGTCGCAAGATAAACACGATTTCCATGCACTTGATTCATTTTTACCAATTGCTGCTGCGAGATTTCGAGCGTTTTAGTAAATTTATCAATTGCCTGTGGATACAGATGGTGAGATGATCGCATGTCGCCAAAGAATCGGGTTGAAAATCCGTGAGTTAAATTACTAAATTTTGAAAGATTTTCAAATCGTAAAATGTGGTTTTTTTTTATCATTTATTCTTGATCGCTTCGAGAGCTGTTTTCGTCTCATCCCATGGTTCTTCACCTTTTCCATAATTCATTGACTTCTCATGTCCCTTTCCAGTTAGCAAAATAGTATCTCCCTTTTTAGCCAAAGAGACCGCAAATTCAATCGCCTCTTTTCTGTTATAAATCTCAAAAAGATCTTCATTTTCTTTATAATTTTTAATACCTGTTTTAATTTCGTTATTAATTTTTTCAATTGGCTCATCGCGGGGATCTTCCGCTGTTAAAATAATAATATCTGTATACTGGGAAGAAATTTTTCCCATTTCCGATCTTTTATATGTGTCTCTTTTAGCAGCTGCGCCAAAGACATGAATTAAACGATTTTTAGTAATTTTTTTAATTTCAGGAAGTACTGCAGCAAAAGATTGTGGTGTGTGAGCAAAATCATTAATTACCTTAAATTCTTTGTCGTATACAATTTCCTGTCTCCCAATTGGTGCTTTAAAGCTTGAGATTCCTTTTCTGATTACATCCTCAGAAAAATGCAATTGCTGAAGAGCGGCAATAGCAGCAAGGCAATTATATTCATTAAATTTACCAATAAGTTTTGTTTTAAAATGAAAGTTATGGATATTTACATCGCTATCTTTCTTAAACCCATACGTAATAATTTTTTTATCTCTGTTTCTTAATTCATGTTTTTTAATCCTAAAATAGGATTGATCATCTTTGTTTATAACTGCAACTTCTGCATTTTTTAAAAGTTTTGCCTTAGCACGAACATACCTTTCATATGTTTTGTGATAATCTAAATGCTCTCTATTAACATTTGTCACAACACCTACAGCAAATGGAATACCAAAGACTCTATATTGATCAAGACCATGTGAAGTTACTTCCAAGACAACATATTTTATTTTTGCCTTTCTTGCTTTACGAAGATACTTTTGAATATCAAAACGACCGGGGGTTGTTACGTGAAATCCAGTATCTGATGATTTACCATCAATTATTGCTCCAACAGATGATACTAGGGCAGCCTTCTGTCCAGCGTGATTTAAAATATGATAAATAAGACTTGCAGTTGTGGTTTTACCATCTGTTCCGGTAACACCGATTATTGTTAACCCATGAGCTGGAAAACCATACAGAATGTTAGCAAAAATTGCCTGAAATAGATGGTAGATATTTTTAATTCCCTGCCACATGCGTATTATTATATCTCATTTTAAATGATTGTGCAGAAAATCAAGAAGAGTTTTTTGATAATAAAAAAATATATAAATAGTAAGGATAATTAGTACCGGAAAGATAATAAATCGTTCAATAAATCCTCCAGTAAGAACACGGAAATCTTTAATAGGTGGAATACCGAATTTAACCGGAATAGGAAGTAGCCAAGGCACACCTTCTTTCGTAAAAGTATCCATTACAAGATGCGAGACAAATCCAATCATAAAAGACCACCAGATAATATTTAGATCAACTTGCGGAAAACTCGGCTGTAAAATTTGCAAAAAATAGTGCCATGCAAAACCAAAAAGAATAATTCCCAAAATCGAATGAAAAATAAATCTATGTCCTCCGCTAACAACTCTAAAAACCCGACCGAAAACGCCCCCAACCGGAAGATTGCGCCAAAGAGGAGCTGTCGGCTGATCAATATCAGGCGCAATCCCACCAATCATGTTGGCAAAAACAGCTGTAATTCCTGTTGCTAAGCTAATCTGGGGCAATGGTTGGGTAAGAGCAATAAAAGCAAGAGCAGTAAAAGCAGCCATGTCATGAGTTCTTCCGGTCATTACAATAGTATAGCAAACCTTTTTTCTTGTTTCGAGAAATTGTTTGTAAGTTATTTTTTTGTTATGATGCGAGAAATATGTGTAATTATTTTTTTTATAAAGCGATTTATAAGATCAGTAACAATGTTTATTATTTAGAAACTCCAACACCTACTCCTGAAGAAATGTTTGGAACCGGAGGAATTACTAAGCCGGACAAGCCTGTACAAAGAGTAGATACATCTACTTACGCATCACTAATTGGACGATATAAAGACGATAATTTGCCGGGTCCAACAACTGAACTTGTAAGACGAGATGGAGAACAAGAAATAAGAGCTTACGGGGTAGATCACGATTTACACAGTGATACACTTCAAAAATTAGTAGAAGAGATTAACACAGATCCTCCTGACATTTGCTTCGTAGAACTTTTTCCTTCCTTTCTTCCTTTAGTTTATGCATGCCCAGATCAAGACACTGCATTTAAAACTTTTGGAGAAAGTGGATATATTGCCTGGCTAGCTAATCAGAAAGGAATATCTGTCCGATCTTGGGACAATTCTCTAACCGAGAGATTAGAAGATGGATATAGAGAATTAGGTAATGATGGAGTTGAAGCCCTTTTAGGGAGCTTTGTTTGCTCAGGTATGATCCATGTGATCACAGGAGAGGGCGAGCAGCATGGTTTTCGAGCTGAACGATTCATGGAAGCAATAAAGCAAGCTGGTATTTACCAAGAGGTTGCAGCTTTTTTTGAAAAACATGGCATAGTTATCAATGAAGATAGTATTAGAAATTTATTTCAAAAATACGCCGGAAAAGATATAGATTCCATGACAAAAGAAGAAGTGAGTAGGCTTTTTGAACCGTATGGAGATGGACCAATTAACAATGCTAATCGTGTATCCAATGAGCCTAGAGATAATCATGCTATAGCAGAATTTCTTAAAGCGAAAGCTGAAGGCGCTAGAAGAATAACAGTACTTACAGGTATTGATCATACAAGATTGTGGCAACGGCCATTAGAAGCAATGTACCCTAATGAGCTGAAAAAAATTGCAGCTTAAGTTTTTAAATATAACGTATTTTATCTACATGTTATAATCAACATATATGAAATCTATTGTTAACTTTGATGATTTTGCCAAACTCGATCTACGTGTCGGCACAATAATTGATTGCGTTGAAAAAGAAGATTCTGATAAACTCCTACGATTAACTGTTGATTTTGGCGAGGAGGGCACAAAAAATATCTTATCAGGAATTAAACAGTGGTATAAGCCTGAACAGCTGAAAGGAAAGCAATTTATCTTTATAATAAATCTTGAGCCTAGAAAAATGTTGGGAGAAATATCAGAAGGCATGCTTCTTGCTGCAAATGGTGAGAAAAAACCATTACCTCTTAAACCGGGTGGAAAAGCTCTTCCAGGGTCCACAATAAGATAACTATTCGCTTGGAGGGATTTTGTAATAGGTTAGAATATTTCTGGCAACTCTGAAAAAGATTGGCGCTGCAGTTTCTGCCCCATAAATAGAGGTCGTTGGACGGTCAACTATTACAAGCATTAAGAATTTTGGATCTTCAGCGGGAGCAAACCCAATAAAAGAAGCAATAGTTTGATTAGGATCATAATGTCCTGCAACCGGAATTTGTGCGGTTCCTGTTTTACCAGCTATTCTATATCCCTTAGGCTTTGCCCATTTAGCTTCACCCTTATCTACAGCATTTACCATGATTTCAGTCATGATTTTTGAAGTCTTTTCTGATATTGGCTTACTCAAAACTTTTGGATTTATATCAATTCTTTCTCCCTCGGGAGTCTGAATAGAAGCAACTACATGTGGCTCCATTCTTTTTCCGTCATTGGCAATTGCTGAAAAAGCTGTAATAAGTTCTATTGGTGTAACTGTAATTCCCTGTCCAAAGGTAGCTGTGGCAGCATCTATAGGATACCAAGAGTCTCGAGATCGTATAGGTGCCTCCACTTCTCCCTGCAGATCTATTCCTGTTATTTCACCTATGCCAAATTTATTAAAATAAGAAAGCATACGATCAAGCCCTAGTTTTCTTCCCACAAAGACCATTCCGGTATTATCAGAATGCTGTATAACTTCAATCATTGTTTCGTCTTTATTGTATTTATTATTCCATGTACGCACATCATATTCTCCAATTGTCACAGGACCTGCGCAAATATCACAACGAGTGTCAGGCTTAATAAGACCTGCATCCAAAGCGCTAGCCATAACAAGTGGCTTAAAAGTCGAACCAGGTTCATAGGTATCGGAAAGAAGAGGATTTCTATACAAATCATCAGAATAATCTCTGTAGCTTCTGGGGTCAAAAGTAGGGTATGATGACATTGCCAAAATACCTCCGGTTTTTGGATCCATAATAATTGCTGCAGCAGAAGAAGCTCCATAGCGCTCCACGCCCTCTTTAATCTCTTTATCTAGTAAATACTGTATAGTTCTATCTGTATGAAGTATTAAATCGCGACCGTTCACCTGAGCTGTAGTATCGTTCATTTTCGACAATATTGGCTGTCCCAGAGCATCATGAATTTGCAGTGCAAGACCAGTCTTGCCACGAAGTTGCCTATCGTAAAAACCCTCAAGACCAAAATATCCCCTATCATCACCATTTTCATCTTTACCAACAAAACCAAGAAGCTTTGCAGCTGTTGATGCTTCTGGGTAATATCTAATATATTGTTCCTGAAAACCAACGCCTGGAATTTTTATCTGTTCTATTTCCTCTTTTGTTTTTCTATCAACTTGGGATTTTAGCGGAACCCAAAATTTATCTAAGTTAAGCTGCGCGCTTATTGTTGCAACATCTATATCTAAAAATTTTGATAAAAGCTCTGACTGACTATTTAGGTTTTTTACTTCTTTAGGATTAGCAAAAACTAGATATGAAAGCTTATTGGCTGCAATTGAAAAACCATCAGAAGTCATTATTTGCCCCCTCTTGGGATCAAGTTTTATTACCCTTCCATATTGATCTTGTCCTAAAGCGGCAAGCTCTGATGCACGAATTACCTGCCAATGAAAAAGTCTAATAATAATTAGGAGGAAAACTCCTACAAAAAATAATAAAACAAATTTATAGCGCCAGGACATAGCTTATCTAGGGTAGCACAAATTATTGCTTCATAGCCAGTGGAGGAGCAGAAACCATACTAACTGATTTTTTTACAGGAGCAAAACCTAATTCCTTTGCTTTTTCTTCAATATTTGTGTATGAAGAGGTATCCAAAATCTGTTCTTGCAAAATTGAATTCTCTCTTTCATACTTATCCACCTCGCTTTGAATTTGAGAAAGTTCAGAACCCGCTGTTGCGATTTTGTTTCCCACATTAATTTGGGCTATGGTTAGCCCTGCTATGATAAAAGCTATAAAAATAATTAATAATATTGGTCTTTTCATAATTTTTCAAAAACTCTTAATTTTGCACTTCTTGCTCTATTATTTATATTTATCTCCTTTTCGCTTGGTACAATTGGTTTTTTTGTAATATTTTTACCAAGTCCTTTTTCTTCAAATTCCAAAAAATATTTTTTTACTATCCTATCTTCAAGCGAATGAAAAGAAATTACCGCAAGCCTTCCCCTGCTTTCAAGCAACTCTACCGCTTTTGGTAAAGCTTGACGCAGGCTGTTTAATTCATCATTTACTGCTATACGAAGCGCTTGAAAGCTTTGTGTAGCAGGATGAATTCCAGGCTTTGTAACTCTTACTGCATTTTTAATGATCTCAGCTAGTGTTGCCGTCGTTTCGATAGGTTTTACCTTACGGGCGCTGACAATACCTTCTGAAATGGGACGAGCAAAACGCTCTTCACCATACTTATAAAATAATTCATATAATTCTCCTTTCGTTAGACCATTAACTAAATCTTTTGCTTTAACACTAAGGTTTCTATCCATCCTCATATCAAGTGTTGCGTCGTATAAAAAACTAAATCCTCTCTCTGCGTCGTCAAAATGATGGCTAGAAACCCCAAGGTCAAACAAAACTCCGGCTACTTTTTCAAATCCATTTTCCTTGGCAATTATGTCTATATCTTTAAAATTACCTCTGGCTAAAATTAATTTCTTCTCATTCCCCAACTCTTTTTTTACGTAATCAAGTGCGTCCTCATCAAAATCAATTCCCAAAACTTCTCCGCCCCTATCTAAAATTGCACTTGTATGTCCTCCTCCTCCCAATGTCCCATCAATGTACCTCTTTCCAAACTCAACATTTAACTGGTCAATTGTTTCTGTAAGCAATACGCTTTTATGATAATCACTCATTTCCTTCTCCTAATCTTTCTGCTATTGAATCAAGATTTTTACTGAGCTCTAACTGGTGCGCTTCCCATTTCTTCTTATCCCAAATCTCAACAAATCTTGAAATTCCTGTAAAGACAATATCTTTGTCCATTCCGGCAAAGCTTCTTAAGTATTCAGGAATCACAAATCTACCTTTATTATCAAGCTCAATATCTGTCGCGTTACCAAGTAAAAATCTTTGTAATTCTCTTGCTGATTTATTTGTAAAAGGGCGTCCTTCCGTTCCTTCAAGTAAAGTTTTCCAATTTTCAACAGATACAACAATTAAACAATTCTCAAAACCTTTAGTGACAACTAATTTGTCTCCTAAAATCTCTCTAAACTTTTTGGGCAGGCTTACTTGGTGTTTTTCACTAAGTTGGCTTATATACTGCCCTATTAACATAATATCTTCATAAATATCTTCCTCTGATTTTCGTCATTCCGGGTGAAACTCTTTCCCGGAATGTCTTGAAAATATAATTCACTCTCAATGAACTACATTTTCCTACTTTGTACTACCTTATTATATTTAATACTTCGGCTGAATTGTTGTCAACAGGGTAAATTTGTGCGCTAGTGTCCGTGAAAAGACATAACAACAAAATGTAGGGTGGAAATGTAAGAAATATGTAAGAACTAGAACTCGAGGGTTTTTTCTACTTGATAAACTTTTCCATCATCTTTAACTATCTTCAAAGTAAGCGTAGTTGATTCAACTCCCGTATCATAACGACAAACATTTTTGGAACAACTTCCAAGATCAAGCCATTCTGACTGATATGTGGATTGCCCCGATTTAACTATTGCCTCACCGGTTATTCCTCTTTGCACACGGGCTTCCCCGCCTTCTCTTTGTTCTGCAGCCGTAGAATCAGCTTCATAGGTTACCTGATATTCAATAGTTTTAATTCCTTTTGCATTTTCAATAACAAAACGTACAGCTTTATTGTTCGCGTTTGCCTCCATGGTAAGACCAATTTCCTCAGGAGAAATTTCTTCAGCAACTTGTTCCGCTATAAATTCGTCTTCTGGAGCTGTTTTTGATTTATTACTGACAAAGAAGTATCCACCCGCAATTATCCCAAGCCCAACAAGTATTCCTAGGATAATTACAACCTGCTTATTCTTAAAAAGATTATTCATGTATATACAATAGAGTAAAATAATCTCTTATGTCAAGTAATACAACCTACAATACTTCATCATCAAGGGTTAGTGAATTAAGTGTTTTCATTACAGAATCATATCCTTCATCAAAATCTAATCCTATTTCTAAACCCGCAGCATTTAAGGCCAACCTAACCTCATCTTCTATTTCTATTTCTTCTGGAAAACGAGAGGCTACTATCGTACCCTCTTTGTCAATCTCAATGTAGCTTTCGTTATAAATAAATTCGCTTTCTTTCTTAAATTTAGGATGGATCACTAATTCTTCTACTCTAAGAATTTGATTTCCATTTTCTTTAGTAAATAAAGGCTTTTCTATTATCGCTCTAACAATATCAAGCTCAGGGAGCCTATCCTCTTCTGGTGTCTTTATATCATGCCTTGGTTTTGGCATAAACAAATCAATAGTTGAGTTATCTTTTGTGTATTTTGTAGTCCAATGATTAGAATCAATAGACCTTGGATAGGTCATTAAAGAAGAAACTTTAGCAATAAATGATCCTTTCTGTTCTTCTCTGTCTTCATTTGCTGGAAGCGTATCTCCTGTTCCCCCATTTCCTTCCGCATTTGACATATACAAAATAATAACATAGGGACTGTCTTTCTACAATTTTTAGAAGATTAAGAAAGTTTTTGAGAGAAGTAGTTTACTAAATCAGACATTTTAATTCTTTCCTGCTTTGTGGTTACTCGATCGCGAACTGTAACTGCATCGTCTTCCAGTGAATCAAAATCAACTGTCACGCACCATGGGGTTCCGATTTCGTCCTGATAAAGATAGCGCTTTCCAATGTTCCCACGATCATCAAAATTCACTGAAAAATACTGTTTTAATTCGTCATAGATTCCACGAGCTTTTTCTACCAGATTTTCTTTATTGGCAAGAAGAGGAAATACTGCTACTTTATATGGCGCGAGTTTGGGATGCAGGTTTAATACAACTCTATTTTCTTCTTCAGTATAAGAATCTACGAGCGTCATAAGAAGTAAGCGGTTTATACCCACAGCAGGCTCTATAACATGAGGCAAAATTTTCTTATTAGAATATGGATCCACAATCGTTAAATCTTTTTTTGATACATTCATATGCTGAGTCAGATCATAATCTGTTCTATATGCAATTCCCCAGAGTTCTTTAAATCCAAATGGAAATTTATATTCCAAATCTTCAGTCCTTGTGCTATAAAAAGATCTTTCCTCATCAGTATGCTCTCTCCATCGCAGATTCTCAGCAGAAACATTTAATACTTTTGTAGCAAAATCCCACATGCTATTTTTCCACTTTTCAAAAAGCTCTTTCCAATCGGATACATTGTGATCAAAAAAGTATTCAATTTCTCCCTGTTCAAATTCGATAGTTCGAAAAACCGAATTTCCAGGAGTTATTTCATTGCGGAAACTTTTCCCAAGCTGGGCAATACCAAAAGGAAGTCGTACGCGACTGGAATCAACTACATTTTTGAAATTTATAAAAATTCCCTGAGCAGTTTCACCACGAAGATAACCTAAGCCACCTTCTCCTTCCACAATTCCAAGTTGTACCGGAAAAAGAAGATTAAACTTACGAATTGCTGTCCAATCAAACTTTCCACAATTAGGACATTTTACGTTATTTTCCTTAACTAATTTATCTAAATCCTCAACAGATAACCCTTCAACATTCCTACCTAATGCATTTTCTAAAAGATGATCTGCGCGCATGCGGGCTTTGCAGTTTTTACAGTCAATCATGGCATCGGCAAATCCGGCTACATGTCCTGATGCCTGCCAAACTTTGGAATGAGAAATAATACTTGCATCAAGACCGACCATATCAGATCTACTTTGCACAAAATATTTCCACCAGAGGTTTTTTATATTTCGAAGAAGCTCTGTACCAAGAGGACCATAATCATAAGTATTGGCAAGACCACCATAAATTTCGCTACCAGGATAAATAAACCCGCGTCTTTTAGCAAGAGCCACAATTTTGTCCATTAATTCGTTCTTTTCAGGCATGCAAACATTATATCATTAAATAGCTTTGTTATTTCAACTAACTATCACCTTTGTCCACGTCTACCAGCTTTTCTCTCTTGTTTAGCATTAAATTCATTAACTGCAAGTATTAATTCTATACATGCCTCCTCTGATCCGACAGCTGTAACTTCAACAATCTCATCAGCACTTGCTCTCGGCATAAGTCTACCAGTTTTGTCTCTTTCGAATGCATTTCGTCCATCCTGAAGTTTTGCAATAACTCCTACTCCTACGATTCCTGCTGCAAGTCTTATAAAGACCCCAGCATCCCCAAGACTCATGTTATTTGTCCACTGACCTGGTTTTTCAACCCGCCTTCCAAATGGATCATCTGCTTCAGGGATTTCAGTCATAAATAAACTATATATATTTTATTGAAGTTTTGCAAAGATGGACTTACTTTTGAGTTTTCGCTCAAGAATATTTTCTACAAAATGATCCATATCAATTTCTTTTGCTAAAACACTCTGCTTATTCCAGAAGCCTAAAGCATGCAATAATTCTGTTTGAAAATTGTTAATTAAATTCAAAGAGTTTTCTTCTGTCGATAAACGCATTAGAGTACCTTTCAAAAGGCTAAAAACCTGTCTATTTTCCTGTCCCTCAGCGCAAAGTCCATCAATAAGTTCGCATAGATGATAGGCAAGACCAATCTTTTGTAAATCTTCTTTTATTAAGGCAAAATTATTAATGGTCTGTGCCTCAGTAAGAACTGGAAAAGCATTACCTTTATATAAAGTCAAACTAGAATGATTTAAAAGCTCTACATGGGGCGACCTACGGCTTGGGATTTTTCTGATTCCACTTGCACGAATAACTATTTTTCCGTTGTTTGGAGTTAAAACAGTGAGGATTCTGTCCGCATCTTTAAAATTCCTTCTACGAACGATAATTCCCTCTGTTTTAAAGGTTCTCATAAGGACAGGCTATTTTTTAACAACTACTTCTTTATCTGTAGATAATTTAAATACCTCTTTAGTTTTTCCATTAATCATTGTTTTATACTCAGGACTATCTGTTCCGGGTTGTTTTTGAATAAGAGCCTTAAATGGTGATTTACCCGATAAACTTGAAGGAAGTTTATAAGTTATAGTCAAAGTCGCTACTCCTTGAGGTCTTACAGTCATAAGTCCTTCGAAGTAAGTTTTCCCAAGATCTTCATAGTTTTTTAATTTTCCTGTTGCTCCGCTACTATCAATAAGCTCGCTTCCTTTGGGTACATAAACTCTGATCCAGTCACGATATTCAGCGTTTAAACAAAGACCACCTCTTTCCAAATTACAATCAGATGGTGGATATGGATTTTTATAATGGATTGTAACTGTTTTTAAGATTTCATTGCCTTTAAACTCATAATTATTATCAACCTGCTGCTGCATAAAGATGTTTACTTTTGCACCGGAAAGATTTGCTTCATTGATATGGAGATAATCTCCATCAAAGTCTTTAATACGACCTGCTGCATTAAGCGATTCTATGCCTGATTGAGCGTCCTCATCATAGAGATAGAAAAGAACGTGTTTTTCAGCTGTATCTTCTATTAATGTCTGGAAAAGTGGTCCCCAATAAATTTTTGGAGATGAAGAAAGAGCTTTTGTCATAATAGTAGAAAGAAGGTCTCCTAAAATACTCTTTCTAGCTTCTTTAACATAATTAACTGGTCTTGAAACGTTATCTTCAAGCGCGTATATAACCTGAGGACAATCACATCGTGGATCGTTTTTGGTTGTAAATGTTACCCCTCCGACTGTTACTTGATCATCAAGGATTTTTATAGTATCAACCAATACATAAGTATCAAGTGCTATTATGCCATCGATATCTGTTCTCTGCCCTGCTCTTTCATACATTGAACGAAAAGTCTTCATAGACTCAACAAAATCAGGTGAAACATTGCTATCTCTTAAATTAAGAGCGCTAACTTTAAGATATTGTTGTAAAAATGCAGGTGCTTTTGGTTTATTAGGCACTGAATTATCAAGATTGTAAATATCATCCGATCTATCTATATGAATAACTCCCTTTTCTACGCGAAAGATTGCATATGCAGTCATGAATCCGCCGGTTGGACGAAGCTCTTTATCGTTTTGAAAAAGAACTAGATATTTCTTATCCTCTTTCTCACCAAGAAGAGATGGTAATGCTTTAATTAAAGGCTTTGCTTCGACAATGCCTGTTGTTAACTGATCTGTGGTTTGTTTTGCCAAAGTTAAAGTTGTATTTATTTTTTTACCAAAAATAAATGATGGGTAATGGTCAGGATTAACTTTCTTCATTTCTTCATTTGCTAAAGACAACGACTCGCCTATTTTGTCAATTTGTGGCGTAATCTTGCTTGCAGCTAAAACTGCGGTTCTAATTCTGTCTTCAGCAGATCCACCGGTAAAACTTCCCGCTCCCTTTAGTCCCAAAAGATCAGCGTATGGCTTTACTGCATCTATTGCTATTGCAGCTGTATCAAGACCGTGATCACCTGCTTTTAAAAGATGTTCTACGTCATTGTAATAGAAACTAATTACAGGAATGAATTTAAATGGAACCAAATAGCCTAATTTTTTTTGTGTTTCTTGTAGATCTTTTTTTGTTTGTATAATTTGCTCAGAGGCTTGCTCTATATTTTGTGTCTTTAACGATGCAGAAACTAACTTTATATCACGGTATGTTTTCAATGCAGATTTATATGTAGCAAATGCAGGAATACCAGCCAAAATAAACAATCCAATAATTATAGACAGAATAATAAAACCCTTACGAGATAGTTTAAGTTTAAATTTTTTAGATCCTCTTTTTGTCATTGTAAAGTTTGTATCTTTTTTATCTGTTAAACTTTCCTTAGCAACTGGTTGTGCAAATTCAATTTTATCAAAGCCACCCATATCTATATATAATAACCAACTCTAATTATTCTTGTCAATCATACCCCTTTACCTGAGAACATTGCCCAAGGAGATTTTAAAATAATCCAAATATCATAAAAAATAGATCTTTTCTTAACATAAGCTGCGTCCATTTCTATACGTCTATCAAAATTAATTTCACTTCGCCCTGAAACCTGCCAAAAACCAGTTATCCCGGGCTTAACACTTAGCACTACTTTAACAGCATCTCGTGTCTGAGGATATTTTTTTTGCTGCTCTTCTAATTCATCCGGATAGTATGCCCTAGGCCCAACCAAACTCATTTCGCCATTCAAAACATTAAAAAATTGAGGTAGCTCATCAAGGGAATATTTTCTTATAATTTTACCTACTCTTGTTATACGTGGATCATGCCTTAGTTTATAACTACTTTTTTTGTAGGTATTAAAAAGCTCTGCATATTTAGGATCTTCTCTTAGTAATAAATGTGCATTGGCAACCATTGAGCGAAATTTATACATCTTAAATGTCTTACCATTCTTACCAACCCTAGCTGGAGTATCAGCAAAAACCGGACCTTTTGAGTCAAGCTTAATTGCAATGGCAACCAATATAAAAATAGGGGAGAAGATAATAACAAGTGCGGTGCAAGAAACTATATCAATTGTTCTTTTTATCGCTTCGTATGATGCGCTTTTTTTAATTACATTAACCATAGTTACACCAGATGTTCATTAGAAGTTCCCTGCAGGCTTTGAACTATTTTTTTAATTTTTGGCACTGATGTTTTAGGACATACCAAAATAACATCATTCGTGTTAACAACTACCATGTCATCAAGATCTATTGCTACAATAACCTGCTTCGTAAAATTAAATACCAGTGAGTCCTTGGAATCTTCAATGATTGCATTTCCTTTAACTACATTATCTTCTTCGTGTTTTTCTAAGGCTTCTTTTAAAGCCTCCCAAGCTCCAATGTCACTCCATTCTATATTTTCTGAAATAACATATGCATCGTTTGGATTTAACTTTTCCAAAATTACATGATCAAAATGAATTTTTTCTACAGTTGGATAGATTTCATTAAGTTTTTTTGCAAAGTCATCTGTTCCCCATGCTTCGATTATTTCTTTCAACATGCTAAATACGCTGGGTGCAAGCAACTCAAATTGATGCCATAAAAATTGTGGTGTAGTGACAAAATAACCCAAGTTCCAGGCATGATGACCACTTTCTAAATACTTTTGTGCCGTCTCAGTATCTGGCTGATACTTATGATCTTTAAAAGCATAAAAAGATATATTGTCTTTCTCAAAGAGTTTATCGCCATAATCTATCCATCCCAAATTTTCACTGGCAAAACGCGGCTGTTGCCCTACAAATACGATCTTATCATTATTTTCTTTAACAATTTCACCAGCGGCAAGTAAAATCTTTCTGAAATGTTCTTCTTTTCTAACTAAATGATCGCTCCAAAGAATTGCCATTGGCTCGTTAGGAGAAATTTTATTAAGAATTCCTGCCATAAGTCCAACAGCAGGCCCCACATCACGCATCATTGGTTCTCCGACAACATTTTCCTTTGGTAGTTGCGGTAATTGCTCCCTAACAGTATCAACATATGCTTTTCCAGTAGCAATAAATATATCTTCTGAAGAAAAATCAGGCTGCAAGCGATCAACAGCAAGCTGCAGAGTAGATTTATCACCTAAAATTTTTTCGAATTGCTTCGGAGTATTCTTTCTGGACAATGGCCAAAGTCTGCTTCCTACTCCTCCGGCAAAAACCACAATCTTCATACTGCTATTATATCCTTAAAACAACTTATTAACAACTTTTTTAAATTTTTTCTCAAATTGTTTGAAGCTAAATTTTTCCGCTTGCTTAGTAATTGCTCTTGAATCAAATTTATAGTTATCAAATTTTTTTAACGCTTCAATCAAAGATTCCTTTGTTTGTTCTTTAAAGAAATATCCTGTTTTACCTTCTATTATAATATCTAATGCCCCTCCCTTTGCAAAAGCAATTACAGGCTTACCAAATTTATGAGCTTCAGCCATAACAAGACCAAAATCCTCTATACCAGGAAAAATAAGCGCCTGACTATTCTTATAGTATTCAATAAGTTCTCCGTCTGATTTGTGTCCTAAAAATTCAACTTTTCGACCAGCTTTTTTTCTCAAATCATTTTCTAAATTACCTACTCCAACAATTTTTAAAGGGATATCAAGTTCGGAAAGAGCTTCTATAGCCAAATCTACTCGTTTGTATTTAGCAAATTTAGATAAACGAGATACAACCAAAAAATAGGGATCTGTATTTTTATTTTTTGAAGATTGATTTTTAATCTTTGGGGTTAAATTAATCGGTGGATAAATAACACTCGAATCACGACCATAGTATTTTTTAATCCTTCCCTTCACCTCTTCGGAGATTGCAATCATTATATCTGGTCTTTTAGCTGCGGATTTATCCCATTTGCGTAAAACTTCAACAGCCGGTTTTGCAATTTTTCTTAAAGCATTATTAGAAAAGTAAAAATCGTATCCACTCCATAAATATCTGGTCGGTGTTAAAACGTAGGCAATATGCTTAGTATGAGGTTTAGTTATTATTCCTTTTGCGGCTTCGGAACTCACTGAAATTACTAAATCATAATTATCAAAATTAAAACTTTCAAAAGCAGAAGGCATTAAAAGAGAAAACAATTCATGTCTTTCTTTTGCAAAAGGAATATTTTGCAGGAAAGATGTTTTAATATCAAAAGCATCAGCCCATGAAGCATTTTTTTTATGATAAACAGATGTAAAAAGCGGAGCTTTAGGGAAAAGTTTATGAAGAGCAAGGAGCACGCGTTCTGCTCCTCCCCATTTATTCACTCGATCATATACCAACGCAACTCTCATAGAAAACTAACTCACATTCTAACATAGTTTATCCTGAGCTTGCCGAAGGACAACTTTCATAAACTTTTAGTGTTTCTTCTGCCATTTTTTTCCAAGAAAAATCCTCAACTCTCTCTAATCCCTTTCTAATATATTTTTGTTTTTCTTTTGAATCCAAATTATACACTAATGACATTTTTTCTTTAAGAGAATTCTTCGAATTAAAATCAAAATAAAAAGCTGCATCTCTACATACTTCTTTAAAAGAAGGGATATCTGATAATAAAACAGGACATGATGAGCTCATAGCCTCAAGCGGAGGAAGTCCAAATCCTTCCATTTTTGATGCAGAAACAAAAGCAATTGCATTTGCATAAAGATTAAATAACTCTCTATCGCTAACATCATGTACTAAGAGTACATTAGCTAGATTTTCTTTTTCAATTTTATTTCTTAATCTTTTATAGAAGTAATCATCATTTCCAATTAAAACCAATTTAATATCGTCCTCCATCTCTTTTTTAAATTCGGTAAAAGCTTTAATTAGGAAATCCAGATTTTTATGTGGGTATGCATTCCCCACATAAAGAAAATAACTTTGAGCTTTGAATTGTAGCTTTGAATTTTGAGTTTTGAGTTTTGAACACCCTTCATAGGTTACTATAACTTTATCTTCTGCAACCCTATATGTTTTCATCAGATCCTCTTTTACAGAATTCAGAGGAACGATAATTCTCTGACTATTTTTAACCGCATTATTCATCACAGTTTTATAACCAATACGTTTTAGTAGATATAAGGGATAAGGCAAGGTCGAAGCCTTACCAGTTGAAAAATGATCAATAATCAAATCATGAATAGTTACAACAAATGGTTTGTTATAAAAAATTGGTAATGAAAAATATGGAAAATGGACCAAATCTAAATTTTCTTTATTTATTATTTGTGGAAATTTTAGTTGCTCAGAAACAGAATGCCAATGAATATCAGTCTCAACAATTTTCCACTTATCATTTTTTATGCTTGAGAATTGAAATTTGAAGTTTTTATTTGCAAATAACACGTAGTCGTTATTCCTATCTATAGTTTGGAGATTTGAAACAAGATTTCTAATATATCTACCGACTCCAGTTTCATTCCAAAGTCTGACATCGATTCCGATTTTCATTTTATAACTCCCTTGTAAACGTCTTCTAAGTTTTTTGCAATGTTTTTCCAAGCATATTTTTCTTCAATTAATTTCCTGCCATTTTTTGCTACTTTTTCATAAAGATTTTTATTTTCCAAAAGTTCTACTGTTTTTTCTGCCAACTCTTCTGTGTTTTTCCCAACCATTAAATGTTCGCCATTTTTTGCCCTAATTGCATCTGCACTCATTATCATCGTAACAACAGGAGTACCGCAACTCATTGATTCCAAAATTTTATAACTTGTTCCTCCCCCAACACGAATTGGAGCAAGTAAGACATCTGCTTCTTGAAAAATCTCTTCTGCAGATTTTTTTGAACTCTCTTCATCAAAAATTATATTCGGATCATCTGTTAATTTTCTAATTGAATTAGGAATTTTTCGTCCCACAATCCACAGTCTAAAATCTGACTTTTGATTTATTAACGGCCAAATATTCTTAATAATAAACTCTATAGAGTCTCTGTTTTGTATCCATTTAAAATCTCCTATAAATAAAATCTTTTTAAGTTGTCTTTTTGTTTTTTCTTTAAAAGAAAACTTATCTATATTTACTCCATTTGAAACAATAGATGAATTAATCCCACTTTTTTCCATTTCTTTTTTGTCTTCAGATGATACTGCAACTACCTTATCTGCTTTTTTCCAAGCACTTATCTCCTCATTTTTTATTTTTGTAATATCTATTGCCAATAAAGGCCTAATAAAAAATGGTGCTTTATTCATAAATTTTTTATAAACCAAGTATTCTACATTATGATCAATTAAAACAACTGGAATATTTATTAATTTGGGTAAATTTTGAGAAACATAAAAAGTCTCAACATGAATTAGGTCAAATTTTTGTTGACGTAATTCCTCTTCAATAATTTCCTGCATTTGATTATTTGTATGTCCTGTTATAAGAAATGAATGTGGGGTAATAAAAGTTTTAAAAATATTTCTTAAGCTCCATTGTTTCTTCCTTTCAACTGTAATTACTTTTTTACATATCTTTTCTACTTCCTTTATATCATCTTCTGTCTGATGTAAGCGCTTTTCGCAGATTAAGGTAATTTCATTTTTCTTAGACAGTTCTTTAATCAGATTATACAATCTGACCTGTCCTCCGGAATGCAAAGGATAGGGTAGGTATGATGAGGCCATCAAAATTTTCATAAATCAATATAATTGTACATTAAATACTTTTCATTCCAAAGAAACATTATGATGATCTATTTTTAA